>OOBK01000642.1_pt1 | contig 22643 bp, 17 predicted proteins | sample 1671541 | NCBI WGS metagenome assembly OOBK01 (sample SAMN06348167, study PRJEB24527) | human gut metagenome | biome: human gut; feature: ankylosing spondylitis patient; material: feces | host: Homo sapiens | place: China | collected 2015-10 | reverse complement strand
TCATGTGCGGCGATATCCGCTTTGGCGTGGCGCAGGGCAGCTACATGACCCGCAAGAACCTGCTTGCCGCCGAAGCGCTGCTGCAGCCCTATCTGGAAGAAGCCCGCAACAAGCAGAACGTGGAAGATATCTACATGCTGCTCACCGACGTGCCCAAGGAGGAGAGCGTGGTCATCAGCGATGGCCGCTATGCTTCCGAGGTGCTCTCGGACGGCTTTGAGACCCAGCCTGCTGAGGACGGCAGCTTTACCCTGCCCGGTGTGGTGAGCCGCAAAAAGCAGTTCATCCCAGCGCTGATGACCGCCTATCAGGAGCTGTAAGATGTTTGATTTTCTGCATAAAAAAGCACAGGATGCCACGCCGCCCGCCCTGCCGGAAGGCACTGTGCGCCGCCGCTATTCCATCGAAGGGCAGGTGCAGGGGGTGGGTTTCCGCTACCGCGCCCGCTATGCGGCCCAGACGCTGGAACTGACCGGCTGGGTGGAGAACGAGGACGACGGCAGCGTGACGCTGGAAGTGCAGGGCGACCCGGAAAAGTTCCTGCGGCTGTTCGCCATGATCCAGAAAAGCGATTATATCCAGATCACCGGCATCCGCCAGAAGGATCTGCCGCCCGACCCATGGGAGCGGGGCTTCTCGGTAAAAGGGTATTGATCTGAACTGCAAACAAAAAAGCTGACGCGAAAGCGTCAGCTTTTTTGCTCTTTCTAAATTTATCAACCTGCTGTTTTCAGCGGGGAATTTTCTGTCCAGATGGTGCCGTCCAGCAGCCGGGTCACAGCCAGAGTGCCGTTTGCGGAAACACGAGCCGGGTCCAGCGCGTAGAAATCGCTCTCCTTCAGGTTCGCGGGGTCTGCATCCGCACGGATGCCCACCACGCAGACCCAGTGGCCATACGCAGCGCTGGTGGCGATGTGCGGGTAATTGACCTTGTTCCAGCCGGAACTGGTCAGGTGGTATTCATAGCTGGAGGTGCGGTTCGTGTGCCGTTTTACGCCGCTCACCGCGGTGTTTTTCAGATGCACGATCACCGGCTTCCCGGCGGAAAGCTCGGTGTAAAGCTTCTGCAGGCACTCGGACAGGCTGCCGGAATAACCGTAGTAGCCGCCCGCAGACCAGACCGCACCGTTTGACCACATGCCGCTGCCGGAGGAAACCTTTCCATCCAGAATGGTGCGTGCATAGCGCAAGGCGTACCAGCTGCATTTGCCGGAGGTCTGGTTGCCGATGGAAAGAATCTGGCTGGTGCTGAAGTCCAGCATCCGGATGCCGTGCGTTTCCTGCAGGGCAGCTGCGTGTGCGTGGGGAACGGCCAGAGCCAGCACAAGGCACAGCGCCAGAACTGCCGCCGCCAGCCGCTGTGCCGCGCGGGCGGGACAGTGTTGCATATTGAGCCACATCCTTTGTTTTTTCTACGACCTTATTTTACCATGCAAAAATGGTAGAATTGTGTAAAATCGTAATTTTTTGAAAGGATTCTGAAAGATGGATCAAGATGGATCGGAACACAACATCTGTTCAAACCGGGAAGGACTGTGCCCCGGAAAAGAACAGCATGGAGCTTCCGGCTGGAAGAAGATTTTCCAGCACGGTAAAGAACCTTTGCGAAATAAGGACAGTGTATCTCAATACTGCAACAAAAAAGTCGCTGTTTTATTGATTTTGAACGAAAATGTTTCGGAAACTTTATGCATCTTCTCGATTGACAAAACCAACTGCTGTCGGATATAACCAGGCCAGAACGACACCCGTTCTGTAGTGCGAAAAAACAGCACTGAAATGAGACAAATCAACAAAATCTTGAAATGACAGGAGGCGCTTGACAATGAAAAAGCTGAAGAAATTTGCTGCCCTGCTTCTGGTGGGTGTGATGGCTCTGGCCCTGCTGACGGCCTGCGGCGGTGGCGGCGGCCCAACCGAAGAGCAGAAAGTACTGGCCCAGATCAGTCAGGAGAAGGGCGTCCAGGCGACCAATGACGCAAAGCTCCGCGAAGTGGCTGAAAGAAGACTGGATGAGTCTCTCCAGTATAAGATTTTCGGCTATGCAGGAGCGTTCAAGTTCTATACGGAGCCGTTGGGAGATGACCGGGTCATCACCATCACCGCCCGGTATGATTATAAGGATACTCTCCTGAGCGATGTGCTGAATAGGATTTCTAAATACGTTGACACTGATCATAATGCCAGCGTAGAGCAGGACGGCAACTGGTCGAATATAGGCGTTGTGGTCAAGAGCAACAACGAGCAGAGCTACATTGGTATTTCCATCCGCATCAAGGGCAAAAAGTAAAAAATTCCTCACCCTTTCTCCCCGGAGCGTGGCTGCAAGGCCGCCCTCCGGGGCTTTTTTGCGTTTGAACCCTCTCAGTCACGCCTTACGGCGTGCCAGCTCCCCCAAAGGGGGGAGCTTTTAGGCATCTGACGGTTTGCAGCAAATAAGCTCCCCCTCTCGGGGGAGCTGGCATCGCGCAGCGATGACTGAGAGGGTTGCCTCCCTCACTGAGGGAGGTGGCAAACCCGCAGGGTTTGACGGAAGGAGTTCGCCCTGCCCCGGGGCTTTTTTGTGTTTGGGGACAATTGCCAAAAAGAAGGGCGGAATTTGGGCGATCTGCCTGTTGACATGCGGGGGGGGGGTATGGATAAAATAAATTCAGACGGGTAAAGCGATTTGGGGTCGCCCAAACCGTCAGAATTTGAAAACAGGAGGAACATTACAATGAAAATGTTCAAGCGTTTCGCAGCCGCCTTTCTGGCCGGCGTGATGGTTCTGGCAATGCTCACCGCCTGCGGCGGTGGCGCTGGTTCTGGTGCATCCACGATTGGCGAGAAATTTGAAAACAAATACATCGCAGCGATTAACACTCTCCGTGGCGAGAATGCAGAAAAACTGGAAAATGATACCGACCTGCGTAACAAGGCTCTGGCTCAGTTGCAGAAAATCAAGGATGATGGCACGATTGCGGCTATTGATGCAAACACTTCTATTGTAACGCCCAATGCTGATGGAAAATCTGTAACAGCTGTAGTGATTAGCGTAGGAACGAAGGGCGAACCCGATAAGGGTGTGTGTCAGGCAAAAGAAATCACCGCCGAATCCTTGGATGAAATTACCACAGATAGTGCTGGTGCTGATGTTGTAGAAGCTCTGCGGGCACTTAAGAAAATCGGTATTGCCACTAAAGTAATCAATGGCAAAACCTACGCAGCAATAGCAATGGAAATTGTCCAGTCTGTGTCGTAAAGCTTAATTCGCAAAATTGAAGAATTGACTTGCCCCGAGGAGCACCCCGCTCCCCGGGGCTTTTTTGCGTTTAGGGCAAACTCCCCCAGTCGCCTGCGGCGACAGCCCCCTCAAAGAGGGAGCCTTTCGCATCGGCAAAGCTTCCGGCTCAGGTGCAAAGCTTCCGGTTTCGCCAGAGCCTCCCTCACTGAGGGAGGTGGCAAACCCGTAGGGTTTGACGGAAGGAGTCTGCCCCGCCCCTCCCGGCGGCAATTCTGAATGGTTTCTCTGTCAAACCGTGTCGTTTTGTGGTACAATAAAAACGTATTCTGATGTGAACAGGAAAGGACGTTTCCATGCAGCTGTTTGAACTGGTGTCCCCGCGGCTGTTCCGCCCGCTGGCGGGGCCGAACCGGGCTTTTTATGCGGAATTGCTGCTTCTGCTCTGGGAGGAGTGCCGCCACACGGCGGATTACAGCATTTCCCGTGCGGAGGCCGTCTGGCGTGCCGAGGATTACTTTGCCGCACTGGCAAAGCCCCTTGCGCTGGATGCCGACGGTGCGGGCGATGAAGAAGAGCAGCCCACCCGCGACCCTCACACGCTGGCCGTGGGCTTTCTGCTGCGGCTGCGCCGCACCGGCTGGCTGGAAGAGCAGCCCGGCAGCTACGAGGGGGAAGCGTCCCTTGCCTTTGTGCCGGAGGTAACGCCGCTGCTGGAAGCGCTGGAAGAAATCCTGAACCCCCGCGTAGTTACCTATACCGGCAAGCTGTACAAGGCATGGCAGCTGCTGGGCAGCATCGGGCAGGAAAAAAGCCCCTATGAGAACGTTCTGCGGGAGGTGGACGCAGACCTCGAAGCACTGAACCGCTCTCTCCGGGCACTCAACGCCTCCATCGGCCACTATATCGACCGGCTCACCCGCAACCGCACCCCGCAGGAGGTGCTGGAACTGTTCGACCAGTACGAGGAAAAGGTGGTGGCGGCGGCCTACCACCGCTTCAAGACCAGCGACAACCTGTTCAACTACCGCGCCTATCTGGAAGAGGAGCTGGACGACTGCGAGGAGAACTACCTGCCGCAGCTGGCCTTTGATTATGCCCGGGTGGAGCGCTGCCCCCCGAACGAAGCGACACCTGCCGTGCGTGCACTCATCCAGAAGCAGCGGGACGCGCTGGAAGAGATGAGCCTGCTCATGCGCGAGATCGATGCAAGCCACATCCGCTACCGCAAGCGGGCTGTGCAGCGGGCACAGTTCCTGCTGCTGAGCGACCGTTCTTCGCAGGGCAGCGTCACCGCCCTGCTGCGCCGCTACGCCGAGGACATCCGCACCCCGGAGCAGCTGTTTGAGCCGGACGACGGCCCGGTGGCAAAGCGGCTGCATCTGTACCCGGCGGCAGTGTTCGGGGAAAAATTTCTGTACCCGCCCGCTGCCCAGCGCACCGCCGAGCCGCTGGCCCCGGTGCGCACCGAAGTATTCGATCCGGAACAGCTCAAAAAAGAGCAGCAATTGCTGCTGGATTACGCCCGCCTTGCCGTTACCGAGGAGAACGTGGCCCTGCTGGCCCGGCAGGCCCTTGCCGCCCGCCCGCAGGTGAACGCGGCACTTCTGGCAGACGAATACCCGAACGATTTTGCCCGCATCATCGGCCTGCACACCTACTCGCAGTCGCCGCACCGGGATTATGACATTCAGCTCACCGGCAATTGGGTGGAGCGCGGCGGTTTCCGCTTTGAGGACTTTGTCCTCACCCGCCGCAGGGAGGAAGAAAATGGCAACCATTAACATGCTGGAAGAAACCGCAAACTACCTGCTGAACCACTGCTTCGTGCTGGGCGGCGTGGAGGATCAGCGGGCAAAATATCTTTATGTGCAGGACCATCTGGACGAGGTCCGCGCTGTGTTCGCCCCGCTGGGCTATTCTGTATTGCTGTACCCGGCACCCCTGCAGGCGGCGGCTTTGGTCAACGGCCACGAGGGCAGTCAGGCCCGGCTGCTGAAATACGAGAGCATCCTGCTTTTGGTATTGCGGCTTTTGTACCTGCAAAAGCGCGAGAGCCTTGCGGCCAATGCCGACGAAGTGCTGGTGACGGTGGAGGAGGTGCAGACCGAACTGCAGAAGATGAATCTGCCCCGCCGTCTGGACCAGAAAACGTTGGAAAACCTCATGCGCACCCTGCGCCGGTACAATCTGGCGCGGCCTGTGGGCCGCCTGACCGGGCTGGACAGCCGCATTGAAGTATTTCCCACCGTGCTGCTGGCCCTGCCGGATGCCGACCTTGCGGATGCAGCGGCCGAGAGCGGGCGCACCCGCACAGAGCTTGGCCTTTATGAACGACCGGAAGAAGCAGGGGAGGGTGAAGAATGATCGAACTCAAACGGCTGAAGCTTATCAACTGGCACAACTTTGAAAATGTCACCTTCGACTGCGCACGGCTCACCTATATGATCGGCGTGAACGCGGTGGGCAAGACCACCATTCTGGATGCCATCCGCTACTGCCTGACCACCAACCGCAATTTCAATGCGCTGGGCAATAAAAAGAGCGGCCGCACCCTGCAGGGTTCGGTGCACGCAAAGCAGCGCGGCGAGAACGCCTACCGCCGCCCGGGCCATACCGTGGCCTACATCGGGGCGGAGTTCTGGGACAGCGTCAAGCGCACCCCCTTCGTCATCGCGGTGCGGGTGGAGTCCGAAGGCCCCATGCAGGAGCTGCACCCCGGCGATCAGACATGGTATCTTTCGGAGGACGGCTGCACGCTGGAACAGCTGCCCTTCATCGACCCTAAGACCGGTGCACCCAGCGCAAAGGAGGACTTCAAGCCCGCAACGGGCCGTCTCTCCTACACCCGCAGCCCCAGCGAAGCGCGGGACCGCATCTGCCGTGCGCTGGGCATCGGGCGCGCCTCCAGTCCCTTGGGCAAAAAGTTCAACGAGGTGTTCCAGATGGGCACCAGCATGGACGAGATCCCCAACTTCCGGGAGTTTTTGTACCAGTACATCCTGCCCCAGCCGGAGCTGGATCTGGACGCTTTGCAGGGCGACCGGCTGGAACTGGAAAATCTGCACGCCGTGCTGGCCGAAGCACAGACCCGCGCCAACGCGCTGGAAGAGATCGTGGATTTTGGCCGCGAAGCTGCCGAAAAGCAGACCCAGACCCTTGTGAACCGGGGCGCGGCGCTGCTGGCCCGCGCCGCTGCCGACGGCAGCGAACAGACCGTCTGGCAGGAGCATCTGGATGCGGGCCGCCGCCAGCTGGAACAGCTGAACGCCCGCTATGCCGAGGCCAAAAATGCCGAAGCGGAAGCCCGCCGGGCCTATCTTTCCGCCCACGGTGCCGCCAGCGCCAGCGGCGAGGGCCGGGCACTGGATGCCCTGACCGAGGAGCTTTCCCGCCGCAAAACGGCGCTGGATACCGCCGCACGCAAAGCCGAAAAGGCAGAAAGTGCCCTTGCCCGCACACAGAGCCTGCTGGCTGTGCTGCGCCGCAGCGGCTTTGCTGCCGGCATCAAGGCCGAAGAGCTGACGGCGGACACTCTGCCGCAGCTCACCGCATGGCTCTCTGCGCAGGAAAAACCGCTGGAAGAAGCCTATTTTGCTGCCCGCCAGAACACTGCTGCTTTGCAGAAGGAGCAGGCCGGCAAGCGTGCGGAGCTGGATGCCGTGTCCGGCGGCAAGTGGGTCTACCCCCACGGCGATGCCGCCACCCGGGTGCGGGACGCCGTGAATGCCGAACTGAAGAGCCGGGGCATGCAGCCGGACGCGAAAATCTTCTGCGAGCTGCTGAACGTGGAGGACGAGAGCTGGCAGGACTGCGTGGAAGCCTGCCTTGGCGACCGCCGCTTTGATATCCTTGTGCCGCCCGCCCACTACGAAGCCGCCAAGAGCGCCTTTGTGGCTCTGAAGGACAAGGTAGGCCCCATCAGCCTGCTGGACACCCCGGGCATCCGCAAGGCCAACCGCCGCGCCGACAAGTACGGCCCGGACAGCCTTGCCGCGCAGGTGAGCAGCGAAAATCCGCTGGCTGCACAGTATGCCCAGACTATTCTGGGCCGCATCGTCTGCTGCGACACCCCCGATACGCTGGAACAGCATCCCGACAGCGCCACCCGCGACCTTCTGCGCCACCACCCCTTCCGGCTGGAACGGCTGCGCACCCCGCAGCGGTATATCGGTCTGGACGCACGCCGCGCCCGCGCCGGGGCGCTGGCGGCCGAGCTGGAAGCTCTGGGGGAAAGCGCCCGTGCTGCCGCCCAGACAGAACAGAACCTGAAAGCCGCCTATAACCAGTACCAGACCCTGCTGCGGGGCACGGCACTGGACGAGCTGGCTGCGCTGTGGGATGCCCGCGCCGCACTGACTGCCGCACAGAATGCTGTGACCGAACAGGAAGCAAAGCTCACCGAGTGCCGCGAGAACCCGCTGCTGCAGCAGCTTTACAAGGAGGAAGAAGCCCGCGAAGCCGCGTGGGAGACTGCCCGCGCCGCCGTGGAGCAGGCGGGCGGCGACATCCGCGTGTGCCAAAAGCAGATCGCCTCCTGCGAAGCAGAGCAGAAAAAGGCAGGGGAAACGGCCCAGCAGAGCGCCGATGCTGCCCGGAACTTCTTTGCGGCGCATCCGCTGGTGGAGCCGCTGGCCCGCACCCGGATGCTGGCGCTGGCCCCGGCAGATAAGCCCCGCGCCGCCGCACAGGCTGCGGAAAAGGCGCAGGCCAAGCTGGACGATGCGCTGGCCGTCTATCTGACCGGCACGCTGGAACCGGCCCAGAAAGCCTACAACGAGCACTATGTGTGCGATTATCCGCTGGGCCTTGCAGGGCTGGACCAGTACCGCGCCCAGCACGAGAGCCTTGTGCGCATCGATCTGGAACGCTACGCCGCCCGTCTGGAACAGGCCCAGCGGGACTGCAAGGACCGCTTCCGCAAAGATATCCTGTTCCGCATGAAGGATGATATCTTCAACGCACGGCGGCAGTTCCGGGAGCTGAACAAGGTGATGGAGCAGTTGACCTACGGCGAGGAGGTCTACCGCTTTGAGCTGGAGCCCAGCCGCGACCCGCAGCTGGCGGCCTTCTATCAGGTCATCGTGGACAAGGGCAACCAGCAGATGACCGAGGGCGACTCGCTGGACAACCTTGCCGCCACCGCCGACCCTGCTTATGAGCGTCAGGTGGACGAGCTGATGGAAAAGATCATGGCGGATGTGGACGAGAACACCCGCGCCCGGCAGGAGGGCCGCACCACCTCCGGTGCCACCCTCTCGGATTATGTGGACTACCGCACCTATCTGGACTATGACATCAAGGTGACTAACACCGTCTCGGGCCAGCAGGCCTATCTTTCCCGCGTCAGCCGCGATTCCTCCGGCGGCGAGAATCAGGCTCCTTTCTATGTGGCCATCTGCGCCAGCCTGCTGCAGATCTACCAGAAGAGCGAGAACAGCATCCGCCTTGTCCTGCTGGACGAGGCCTTCAGCAAGATGACCAGTGACCGCATCCGCCCCATGATGGAGCTGTTCCGCCGCCTGCAGCTGCAGGTTCTGCTCATCTCCACCGTGGAAAAGAGCACGGCCATCCAGCCCTACTGCGACATTACCTATTCCATCGTGCGCCACGGCGATGCCAACGCCATTGCGCCGTTCTACCGGGCCGGCATCCTTGCCGATGCCCCGGAAAAGGAGACTGAATATGAATAACACCCTTGCAAACATCTGGCTCTTTGCCACCCACTGGACCAAGCTGGATGCCTTTGATACCGAGGAAGAGCTCAACGATGAGCTGGAGCTGCTCCAGCGCCAGAGCCTGCCCACCAAAGTCCGTCAGGTCACGGACAAGGAAGGCAGGGAACAGTTCCTCCTTTACGTCAAACAGGCCGACCGCGATTACGCCCGCTATTGCACCGGCTGGCGGCCCGGCGGGATGATGTGAGCCACCCCTGCAAAAAGGAGAATCCATGTCAAAAAAGAAAATCCAACTTTCGGATCACTTTGATTATTCACGGCTGATCCGTTTTGTGCTGCCCTGTATCGGCACCATGCTGTTCACCTCCATTTACGGCATCGTGGACGGCCTGTGCGTCTCAAACTTTGTGGGCAAAACAGCCTTTGCGGCAGTCAACCTCATCATGCCCGTGCCCATGCTGGTGGGTACCGTGGGCTTTATGCTGGGCACCGGCGGCAGCGCCATTGTGGGCATCACGCTGGGTGAGGGCGACAATGCAAAAGCTGATCGCTACTTCAGCCTGTTCATGTCAACGGCGCTGATTGCCGGCATCGTGCTGTCCGTGCTGGGGATGCTGCTGCTCCGGCCGGTGGCCCTGATGCTGGGTGCAGAAGGCGAGATGCTGGACTACGCCCTGCGCTATGGCCGGGTGCTGATGCTCAGCCTGCCCACCTTTATCCTGCAGAATATGTTCCAGAGCTTTTTTGTTACCGCCGAAAAGCCGCATCTGGGCTTTTATTTCACGGTGGGCGCGGGCTGCACCAACATGGTGCTGGACGTGCTGTTGGTGGGCATCCTGCACTGGAGCGTAGAGGGTGCCGCCATTGCCACCATGCTCAGCCAGGTGGTGGGCGGCCTGCTGCCGGTGTTCTACTTCCTCAATCGGAACAACACCAGCCTGCTCCACCTCTGTCGCCCGCAGTTTGAGGGCGGTGTGCTGCTGAAAGCCTGTGTGAACGGCTCCTCCGAGCTGATGACCAACCTTTCCATGTCGCTGGTGAACATCCTGTACAACTATCAGCTGCTCCGCTTTGCGGGCGAGGATGGCGTGGCCGCCTATGGTGTGATCATGTATGCATCCTTCCTGTTCGTGGCGGTGTTTGTGGGCTATGCCGTGGGCAGTGCGCCCATCGTCAGCTACCACTACGGTGCCAATAACCGCAAAGAGGTCAACAACCTCTACCGCAAGAGCCTGAAGCTCATCGGCGTGGTTGCAGTGGGAATGACCATCGGCTCCATGTTCATCATCCCCCATGTGGCCCGCTTCTTTGTGGGCTATGATGAAAACCTGCTCATTCTGACCACCCGGGCCTTCCGGCTCTATGGCCTGAGCTTCCTCATCATGGGGTTCAACGTCTATGCGTCCTCCTTCTTCACGGCCCTGGGCGACGGTGTGACCAGTGCGCTCATCTCGTTCCTGCGCACCCTGCTGTTCCAGGTGGCGGCGGTTCTGCTGCTGCCGCTCCTGCTGGGCATCGATGGCATCTGGCTGGCCGTGACAGCCGCCGAGCTGGCCGCTTTGCTGGTCAGCATCGGCCTGTTCATCACCAGAGACCAGCAGTTCCATTACCGCAAGGCAGAATAACCGCAAACAAAGAAAGGACCCTCGGCGGGTCCTTTCTGTTTTCAGAATGTAAATTCCACGAACTCACAGTTTTTGATGCCTGCCGCCGCGTACTCCTCGTTGGTCATATCGTAAAAATAGGACTGCACCACCCGGGCAATGCCGTTGTGGGCCACCATCAGGTAGGTCTTATCGGTGTTGGCCCGGAGCTCGTCCAGCAGGTTGTAGATGCGCTGGGCCAGCTGCATCATGCTCTCGCCGCCGGAGTAGCGGTCGGCAAAGTGGGTCTTGGAAATGCGGAACTCTTCGCCGTCCCGGGGCGTGCCCTCGTAGCGGCCAAAGCACTGCTCCCGGAGCCGGGGCTCACACCGGGCAGGAATGCCGGTGGCCTCTGCAATGGCCCGGGCGGTGTCGGCAGCGCGGGACAGGGGAGAGTACAGGATCTCATCGATGCGGAGGCCGCTGGTCCGGAGCTTTTCGCCCAGCTCCCGGGCCTGGGCGCGGCCTTTTTCGGTCAGGGGGCTGTCGGTCATGCCACAGATCTTGTTTTCCACGTTCCAAACGGTCTCGCCGTGGCGGGTGAAATAGACCTTGTGCGCCGCCTTGGTCAGCCTGTGATCCCGCAGGGTGACGGTGCTGCCCTCGTTGATGTCCAGCCGGGTCAGCTCGGCATCCGGGTAGGGGAGAACCCGCTGCGTGCCGTCGGCAGCCTCCAGCAGGACATCACAGAGCACGGGCTGGCCTTCAGGCAGCTCCTCGCAGCCATAAAGCTGCTCTTCAATGCGCAGAACGCGGTAGTTTTTTTCTTCCATCCTCTTCGACCTCTTTCGGGCAGATTGTTTCTTACATTATAAAACGGCAGCGGGGCCCCGTCAACGCTTGACAGCCCCGTGTGCCGCCTGATAAACTAGGCGCAAGGGAAAAAACGCCAAAAGGAGAGAAAAAGTTGAACATTACAGAACTGCGGTATCTTGTCGCCATCATGGAATGCGGATCTGTGAGTGCGGCGGCAAAGCGGCTGTATGCCGCTCAGCCCAACGTGAGCAAGGCGCTGAAAAATCTGGAAGAAGAATATCATCTCCGCATTTTTGAGCGGTCATCCACCGGCATGATCCCCACGGAGCAGGGGCGGCATTTCATCGAGCAGGCCGAGCGGGTGCTGCGGGAGGTGGACCGGCTGGACCAGAGCGTGCAGGAGGCGCAGGAGCGCTGCGCCGAGCTGCGGGTAATGATCCCCCACGCCACCTATGCCTCCTATGCGGCGGTGGATTATCTGGAGAAGGTGTCCTCCATAGAACGGCTCCACATCCATATCCGGGAGGGCGGCTCCATGGAGGCGCTGGATCATGTCCTGCGGCAGGGGTATCATCTGGCTCTGCTGCGGTATGCCGTGGAGGATGACGAGCACTATACCCATTACTGCGCCCGGCGGGGCCTGAAAATGGAACCCATTATGGATTTTGAATACAGTCTGCTGACCAACCGGGACGGCCCGCTGGCCCGGAAGGAGATCCGCGACCTGGCTGAGCTGGACAAGTATATGGAGATCCTCCACGATGATTTCCAGCTGCCCGGCGAGGAGGGCGGCGACGGTGTGCGCTGGCATGTCAACCCGGAACGCCGTATCCACGTGTATGAGCGGTGCAGCCAGTTCTCGATCCTGCAGCGGCTGCCCACGGCCTACATGTGGGCATCGCCCATGCCCCGCAGGGCACTGGAGCAGTACCATCTGGTGCTGAAGAAGTGCCCGGCCCAGCGCCAGCAGATGCGGGATGTGCTGGTCTACCCGGACAAGGGCCGCCTGCGCCCCGAGGAGCAGGCCTTTGTGGATCTGCTCCACAAGGAAGCGGCTTCCGCCGTGAAATAAAGGGGCTTTCCGGCTAAGGCACGGCAAAGGTTGCTCCCTTTGAAATTGACAGAAAAACCAATAAATGGATGCAAAACCGGGCGAAAATGAGCGCCCGGTTTTATTTTTGCTGATAAATGGTCAAAAAATAAACGGAAAAGCGGCAAAAAATCTTTGCAGCTATATCAGAAACCATATGGCCCCATGCCAGAAAGATATTTCTCCGCTGGAAAAAAGTGTGCTACCATGAGGCCAGAAAAGAGCCCCGGGTATGCGGCAGAATGGGGCCGCGGCCGGCAGGGGCAAAAAGGAGGTTTCTGGTATGATTAGTTTCCTGCTCTGTCTTGCGATCCTGGTGGGCGGATACTTCGTCTATGGCAAGATCGTGGACAATACCTTCGGCCCGGACGACCGTGAAACGCCTGCTGTGCGCATCAATGACGGCGTGGACTATGTCGTGATGCCCCAGTGGAAGCTGTTCCTCGTCCAGCTGCTGAACATTGCGGGCCTTGGCCCCATCTTTGGTGCCATGCAGGGCGCTCTGTGGGGCCCCGTGGTGTTCCTGTGGATCACCTTCGGCACCATCTTTGCCGGTGGTGTGCATGACTACTTCTCCGGCATGATGAGTGAGCGCAACGACGGTGCTTCCATCGCGGAGATCACCGGCAAATACTTAGGCCCCGTGATGCAGAACGTGATGCGTGTGTTCTCTGTTGTGCTGCTGATCATGGTGGGCACCGTGTTCGCCGTCGGCCCTGCCGGTCTGATCGTTGAGCTGTGCAGCCAGAGCGGTGCATCCGGCGTGATGACCTCGCTGCTGTTCTGGCTGGTCATCATTCTGACCTACTACTTCATCGCAACCTTTATCTCCATTGATGCGGTCATCGGCAAGATCTACCCCGTGTTCGGCATCTGCCTCATCATCATGGCCATCGGTGTCATCTTTGGCATCTTCACCAACCCCGCCTATACCATCCCCGAGATCTGGGATCACTTCGGCAGCATGCACCCGTCGAGCACGCCCATCTGGAGCTTTATGTTCATCACGGTTGCCTGCGGCGCGATCTCCGGCTTCCACTCCACCCAGTCGCCTCTGATGGCCCGCTGCATGAAGAGCGAGAAGCAGGGCCACTTCGTGTTCTACGGTGCCATGGTCTGCGAGGGTGTCATTGCCCTGATCTGGGCCGCTGCAGGCTGCTCTCTGTACGAGGTCACTGATGGCCTGAACACCGGTCTGGCACAGGCACTGGCAATGGGTCAGTCCAAGGCCATCTATGATGTCTGCTCCAAGACCATGGGCGGCGTGGGCATTGCGCTGGCCATGATCGGCGTGGTCGTCTGCCCCATCACCTCCGGCGATACCGCCTTCCGTTCCGCCCGCCTGACCCTGGCCGACTGGTTCAAGATCGATCAGGACAGCTACGGCAACCGCCTGAAGCTCTGCATCCCCGTGCTGGGCGTGGGCGCTTTCCTGGGCATCGGCAATGCACTGGGCTTCATCAACTACACCGTGATCTGGCGTTACTTCAGCTGGACCAACCAGACACTGGCCATGATCGTTCTGTGGGCCGCTTCCATGTACCTGTTCAAGGAGAAGAAGAACTACTGGATCACCGCAGTGCCCGCCACCTTTATGAGCGCCGTGTCCGCTACTTACTTCGTGCTGGCTCCCGAGTGCCTGGGCGGCCTGCTGAACCATAAGACTGCTGAGGGTGCTACCGTCTATAACACCGCAGTTGCTTACCCGGTGGGCATCCTCTTTGCAATCGCCATGCTGGCGCTGTTCATCTATGCAACCAAAAAGCAGACAGTGAAAAAGACTGCATAATTGACATTTCCCCCTCTTCATCCATCCCGATACCCATTCACAACCGCAAAAGCCGCCTGCCGGGCCGTCCGGCAGGCGGTTTTTGCTTGTGCAGAGAAACGACGAATTGCGGCAAAAAGAACAGGAATGCAGACAAGGTGCACAAAAATATGCCAAAAAGTTTGGCGGGGTGCACTGAAAACGGAAAATCACCCGCTGAAACGATTTCGGTAAAGAAGTTTTGCCGAGGATACGTTAAAAAATCTTTGCCGGGATTCCCGGGAACAACTGACTTATATAGTTTTTGATATAAGGGCTATTCTGGAAGGATATTACCAGATTTATGAAGATTGTGTTAACATAGGGCCAAGGAATGGCCGTGACGGGGCAGAATGGGGCTCCGGGTACGGACGATAAAAGGAGGTTTCTGGTATGATTAGTTTCTTACTCTGTCTGGCGCTCCTGATCATCGGCTACTTTGTCTATGGCAAGATCGTTGACAATACGTTCGGACCGGACGACCGCGAAACTCCTGCTGTGCGCATCAACGATGGCGTTGACTACGTTGTGATGCCCCAGTGGAAGCTGTTCCTCGTTCAGCTGCTGAACATTGCAGGTCTGGGACCCATTTTTGGTGCACTGCAGGGTGCTCTGTGGGGCCCCGTGGTGTTCCTGTGGATCACCTTCGGCACCATCTTTGCCGGCGGCGTGCATGACTACTTCTCCGGCATGATGAGCGAGCGCAACGATGGCGCTTCCATCGCAGAGGTCACCGGCAAGTACCTTGGCCCTGTGATGCAGAACATCATGCGTGTGTTCTCTGTTGTGCTGCTGATCATGGTCGGTACCGTGTTCGCAGTGGGCCCCGCAGGTCTGATCGTGACCCTGTGCAAGAACAGCGGCATGAGCGGTATGCTCACCACCACCCTGTTCTGGCTGATCATCATTCTGGTCTACTACTTCATCGCAACCTTTATCTCCATTGATGCCATCATCGGTAAGATTTACCCCGTGTTCGGCATCTGCCTGATCATCATGGCAGTGGGCGTTATCTTTGGTATCTTCACCAACCCCGCCTACACCATCCCCGAGATCTGGGCAAACTTCAGCAATATGCACCCCTCCAACACTCCCATCTGGAGCTTCATGTTCATCACCGTTGCCTGTGGTGCAATCTCCGGCTTCCACTCCACCCAGTCGCCTCTGATGGCCCGCTGCATGAAGAGTGAGAAGCAGGGCCACTTCGTGTTCTACGGTGCTATGGTCTGCGAGGGCGTTATCGCTCTGATCTGGGCCGCTGCAGGCTGCGCACTGTACACCATCACCGACGGCAAGATGGCCGGTCTGGCCGAGGCTCTGAGCGCCGGTCAGTCTGCCGCTATCTATGATGTCTGCTCCAAGACCATGGGCGGCGTTGGCATTGCACTGGCTATGATCGGTGTCGTCATCTGCCCCATCACCTCTGGTGATACCGCGTTCCGTTCCGCTCGTCTGACCCTGGCCGACTGGCTCAAGCTGGATCAGGACAGCTACGGCAACCGCCTGAAGCTCTGCGTTCCCGTTCTGGGCGTGGGCGCATTCCTGGGCATCGGCAACGCACTGGGCTTCATCAACTACACCGTGATCTGGCGTTACTTCAGCTGGACCAACCAGACGCTGGCCATGATCGTTCTGTGGGCTGCTTCTATGTACCTGTTCAAGGAGAAGAAGAACTACTGGATCACCGCAGTGCCCGCTACCTTTATGAGCGCTGTGTCCTGCACCTACTTCGTGCTGGCTCCTGAGTGCCTGGGCAAGATGATCAACACCTATGCAGACGGCAAGCTGGTGGCTTACAACACCGCAGTTGCATATCCCATCGGTATCGTCTTCGCAATTGCCATGCTGGCACTGTTCATCTATGCAACCAAGAAGAACACCGAGAAGAAAGCCGCATAACCCATTCATAGCGGCAATTTCTCAGTAAAACAAACCGGCCGCTGTCAGCTCAGCGGCCGGTTTCCTGTTTTTGGCTAAGAGTGCGGGTTGGGCCTTGCATTTTCTTTGCCGGAGTGGGAAAATGGGTACAAACAAAAACGCAAAAGAGGGATGAACGTTATGCTCTTCAAACCTGCACAATTGGGCCTTGCCAGGCTCGACTCTGCCGAGCTGGAGGCCGACCGGAAGGCCTGCAAAAAGATCGGCCCCTGCGGCGTGGGCAAAAAAGCCCTGTATCTGAACAGCTTTTACATCGACCGCCGCTACTACCTGCCCTACACCAGCATCACCCGCGTGTTCAAGCGGGTGGCCATGAGTGCGGGCGGCTTTACCGGCAAGGGAATGTTTGCCTCCATGGCTTACCTTGTGGTGGAGTACGACGGCGGCAAACAGAAGCAGTGCAACTTCAAGGACGAGCGGGACGTGGATGCCCTGTTGGAGCTGCTGGCAAAGCAGCAGCCCCAGATCCGGCTGCTGAGTGCCGCCGGGGAACAGGCGCTGCAGAAAAAGGCTGAGGAAAAGGCCGCCCGCAAGCTGCCGGAGCTGTCTGACGATGCCAGACACACCGTGACGATCCTGCGCAGGGCAAAGGAGTATCTGGACGCAAAGCCTGAGCTTTCCAATGAGCTCAGTGCTGCCCAGCGCCGCAAGCGCGCCCAGCTCAAGAGCAAGCCGGTCTACCGCTATGTGGCCCTTGCCATCTTCCTGTTCGGAACGGCCGCTGCAGCCTACGGCCTGTACGCGGTGTTCACCCACACCGGCAGCTACGGCGTGTACTTTGCGCTGTTCGGCTTTGCGGCCATCTTCCTCTTTTCCAGCTACAACATGCTGCCCACTGCGCACAATAACAACAGCGCCATTATGAAGCGGGCCGATCAGGCCGATGCCGCCATGGCGGAGTATGTGAAGCACTACCCCAACGGCAGCTTCCCGGTGCCCAGCTGTTATGCCCACCCGATCGTCCTCAAGCGGATGATCGATGCCGTGGAGGAAGGTCAGGCCGTGACCACCGCCGAGGCACTGGATGCCGTCAAGGCCCGCCTGCAGGCCGTCAATGCGGATGTGCAGGTGGAGCAGGAGGAGTACGATGAGATCGTCGCCATCAAAGCGCTGTTCCTGAACCACGACTATCAATAAAACTGACCCTCTCTGTCATCGCTGTGCACTGCCACGCTTTGATGGAGAGGGTTTTTCTTGCGTTGTGGGGCACTTCAGCTTATAATGAGCACAGAGAGTATTTTTGGAAAAAACAGGAGGTTCCCTATGGATATGGTCACATTGGGGCGCACCGGCATCACCAACCACCGCCTGTCCGTGGCCAAGGAAGCCATTGAGAGCGGCCTGTACGAGACCCTGCAGTTTCCGTTCAGCTATATTTCCGGTGAGCAGGAGCTGGAGCTGGTGCAGCTGTGCAAGGAGCACGAGATGGGCTTTATCGCCATGAAGGGTCTGTCCGGCGGTCTCATTACCAACAGCGCCGCCGCCTATGCCTTTGAAGCGCAGTTCGAGGGCGTTCTGCCCATCTGGGGCGTTCAGCGGGAAAAGGAGCTGGACGAGTTCCTCTCCTACATTGATAACCCGCCCCGGATGGACGCAGAGCTGTCTGCGGTCATCGCCCACGACCGGGAGGAGCTGTGCGGTGAGTTCTGCCGCGGCTGCGGCTACTGTATGCCCTGCCCGGCTGGCATCGAGATCAACAACTGCGCCCGCATGAGCCTGCTGCTCCGGCGCTCGCCCTCGGCAGAGCATCTGAGCCCTGCCGGTCAGGCCAAAATGAAGAAGATCGAGGGCTGCCTGCACTGCAACCAGTGCAAAGCCAAGTGCCCCTACGGGCTGGATACGCCCGCCCTGCTGGCCCGCAACTATGAGGACTACAAGCGGGTCCTGGCCGGGGAAGTCAAGGTGTAATAGAGAAAACAAAAAAGATGGATGCCGCATGACATCCATCTTTTTGTTTTACAGCGAAGAGGGGATCGGCTCCCGGAAGATCTTCATGGCCTGCTTGTAGCAGTGGATGAAATAGAGGATCTCCGCAATGGCGGTCAGAGCCCAGGAGCAGGGGTAGAGCAGGTAGAGCGAGGGAATGGTGTGGAAGTGGACGAAGATGGTGTATACCCAGATCACCCGGAACACACAGGAACCCATGATGACGATGACAGTGGGCACCACGGTCTTGCCCAGACCGCGGGAAGCGGCAATGGTGCAGTCCATAAAGGCCGAAATGCAGTAGGCCAGCGCCATGACACCCACACGCTTCATACCGGCATCGATGACGGCGCTCTCGGTGGTGAAAAGGGCGAGGAACTGCCGTCCGAACAGGAACAGGCCGCCGCCCAGCGCCAGACCCACACCAAAGGAGTAGGCCAGCGAGATGAAGTAGCTCTTCTTGACACGGTCGGGCTTGCCTGCGCCGTAGTTCTGGCTCATAAAGCTGGCACAGGCCATGTAGAAGGCGGCCATGCAGTCGTAGATGAGCGGGTCGGCGTTTGCAGCGGCGCTGTTGCCCTTGACCATGAGGGAATCAAAGGAGTTGACACCGGCCTGGATGAACAGGTTGGCGATGGCGAAAATGGCGTTCTGGAACCCGGCAGGCAGGCCCAGCGCCAGAATGCTTTTGGTCATGGCGGGGTCGAGCTTTGCTTCCTTGAAATGGAGGGCGTAGCAGTCCTGCACCCTGGTCAGGGCGTGGAGGATGAGCCCGGCGGAAACACACTGGGAAATGGCGCTGGCCAGCGCCACGCCTGCCACGTCCAGGCTGCAGACGATGACAAAGAACAGATTCAGAAGGATATTCAGTACACCGGCAAAGCTCAGGATGTACAGCGGCTTTTTGGTCTCACCGATGGCGCTGAACACGGCGTTGCCGAAATTGTACAGAGCCAGTGCCGGCATACCCAGAAAATACACCCGCAGGTAGAGGATCGCACCCGGCAGCAGGTCCTCCTTGGTGTTCAGCAGCCGCAGCATGGCAGGGGAGCCCAGCAGGCCCACAACCAGCAGGATCACGCCTGCGATCAGGCTGACGATCAGGGCTGAGTGGACGGTGTCGTGGACATCGTTCGGGTGTCTGGCTCCGTAGAAGCGGGCCACCAGCACATTGATGCCGTTGCCCAGGCCGATGAGAAAGCCGGTGAACAGTGTGACAAAGATGCTGGTGGAGCCCACCGCGCCCAGCGCTGTGGAGCCCGCAAACCGCCCCACCACGGCCACGTCCGACATGTTGAATAAGACCTGCAACAGGTTGGATAATGCCAGCGGCAGGCTGACCAGAAGGATCTGCTTTGCCAGCGGGCCTTCTGTCAGGGATCTTGTGCTAGATTTCATGTTCTCTTTTTCCTTTTCCAGTCCTAAACCGTACCCGCGCACACCGGGGCACAACACCTATTATAGGAGATGCGCACACTTTTGCAAGATGAATCTTTCAAAAAGGAAGAACAGGATGCATCAGCGTCTTGCTGGCGTGGGATCTGGCACGGAATCCGGATACAGAGCCGCCAGACGGCTTGATTTTTGCCTCCGGCTGTGCTATACTACATTACACTGGTTTGCCAGTAATGTGCGATCGTAGCTCAGCTGGATAGAGCGTTCGGCTCCGACCCGGAAGGCCAGAGGTTCGAATCCTCCCGGTCGCATGTGTTAATAAAATCCCCGGTACACAAAAGTGTGCCGGGGATTTTTCTTTGTGGCCGGGCGGGCCAGAGTTTTACTTTAGATTCTCCATAAGTTTTGCCGCCAGCGTTTCGGCTTCTTTGGCCGGGACCCAGATATCCGGAGAAAGGCCACGCATTTCTTCAAAATAATCTGCACCCTCCGGCAGCAGATAGACACATACGGATGTCATTATAACCGAGCATTTGCTGTTCGGCAGTTCCACATGCCCACCATTTCCGATCATACATCCATTTGTGTTTTCTCCGATGATCAAGCTGTTTTCCAGATTATAGGCAAGGTCCATTGTGATTTCTGCAGAAGAGGCAGAGCATTTTCCGCTTAAAAGAATCAGAATGTTGTCGTGCGTTTGCCACCGATGAGCTATCGCTACGGATACCGGATTAACAACGTCATAGCGGACTCCATTGCCCTGTACACGCTGGCGGCTGTATCGGGTGATCCACTGATGAGCTACTTCTTCATATCCGCCGACATTGGAGCGCAGATCCAGCATGGAAATCGCAGCATCACTCATTTGTGCCGCCGCAGCATTGACCTCCTGCAGGAAAGAGCCATCAAAGCTGTTGAACTGGAACACCGGGATTCCATCTGTCTGGCGAAGATCGGTATTCTGGTCTTTGGGAAGCTCTTTATAATACTGTCTCCATGCGTCTGCTGTCAGTGTGTCGGTACTGCCGTCTGTATAGTGCACCGTCAGCGTTTCATCACAGGTGTGCTTTTCCCATTCTGTCCCATCAAATGTGGCAGGCTTCAGCAGAACCGGATAATACACCAGATACCCCTGCTCAGAGATTGAACGCTTGAACAGTTCATCCAGATCGGGATGATCGTCCACGGATGCAACGACTTTTCCATTGGCATTCTGATAGCCCGAATCCGTTTTTACGAACATCACCTGACGGAAGAAAAACGGAATGTCTTTTTCCGACGGATAGTCCTGATTGATGTTGAAGTGACCGTCCTTGATAAAGGTAAGATGACTTACCAGAATCTTCTGCAAATCTTCGCAGGTCAGGCTGTCCCTGCTTTGGACTTCCTGCAGAGTATCGGCCTTTGCCTGATCGAATACGGCGTGCCCGCCAAAATAGTCATAGAAAGCAAAATCATAATAGAAGGCATCGAAGAGATAGTTCACATCTTCTTCGGCTTCTTCCAGACTTAATTCTTTGGCGGCATCGTATTCGCTGTAGGTATCGGTGATGTAATCAAAATATTTCTGTGCATCGGCGGGGTCATCGTAATGCCGCAGATAGGGTGTCGGGTCGGCGGCAGGAGCCGCTTCCCAACGCTGATGCTCTTCGTTGATTTCTGCGAGCAGTTCCGCTTTGGTTGGTTGATTGTCTTTTACAAGCTGTGTGACCTTGGTACAGCCGGAAAAGCTCACGAGCATGATTAGACAGCAGAACAGAGATACGAGTTTGGAATTCATGGTGTAGGACTCCTTTTGATTTTGATATTACCCTTTCCGATTTTTCTGCCAGATGCGGTAAAGTCCGTCCGTGATCAGATACTCCCGGTACTGAATGGGCGTGCGGCAGGCCTCCCGGATGGTGCGGGGCAGGTTGCCGGTGGCATAAAAGCGGATATCCGGGCCAAGCTCTGCCTGAAAGCGCTCGGCCAGCCCATCCAGCAGCCCGGCGGTGCCCAGCACAAAACCGTTCTGTAAGCAGGCGGAGGTGTTCTTGCCCAAGATCGAGGAGGAAGCTGGAGCGGAGAGGTCGATCTGGGGCAGCTGGGCGGTTTTTTGCACCAGCGCGGAAAGGGAGAGCTGCGGCCCGGGCAGAATGACACCGCCCACCAGTTCCTGTTTGCCGTTGACTGCCATGATGGAGATGGCGGTATCTGCCGAGATGACCGCCAGCGGTCCGGGCCCCTCTTCCAGTGCGGCCACAGCACCGCACAGCAGCTCTGCGCCCAGCTGGGCCGGGTTGTCCAGCCGCAGCTTGATGCCGCTTTTCAGGCCGGGGCCAACGGTCAGGAAGCGGGCAGAGCAGAGCATCCGCAGCGCACCCAATACCCGGCCTGTCAGTGCGGGCACCACACTGCCCAGAATGCCGCCCTCGATCCGCTCGGGGGCAACCTGATATAAGGAGAGAAGATTCAGCAGGTTCATGGCGTATTCGTCCACCGTTGCGGCCGGGCTGGAATGCAGCCGCCCGCTGAACTGCAGGGTGTCGTGTTCGTAGCCGGCAATCGTGATGTGTGTGTTGCCGATGTTGACCGTAAGGATCATGGTTGGGGTCTCCTCCGCTCTATAATGTAATTATATAATATAACACCGCCCCGGAAACTGCAAGGGCTCTCCCCTTGGCAAAGGGGAGACGAAATGGCCGTGGCCATTTCGGAGGGGTTCAAAACCTGCCCGGAAGCACTCCTTTTGCGAAATATAGAAAAAACTCAAAAAAGATGCAAAAAAGTGTTGACAGAAGGCTGGGGATATGGTATTATACTTGAGCGCCAAGGACCGCCGGAAAGAATGACTTCTGAAAGCGGCAGAAGCAAAGCGAAAGAACCAATATGGATACGTTGAAAAACGAACCACAAGTTCGAAAAGATCGAAAAGCTTCTGAAAAAAGTGCTTGACAAAAAATCACTTCTGTGGTAAAATAATCAAGCTGTCAGCCACTAAGGCTGAGGCGTACAGGACCTTGAAAATTGAACAATATCGAAAAACTTGTAACGGAACCTATTTTCGTGTTGGAAAAACACGTTAAACAATTCCAAACAAAGTAATTCACACAGGACGCAAGCGATTGCGTGCTGAGCGAAACAAGATTTAACACTTTTTAAGTGATAAATATCATTTATAAAGAGTTTGATCCTGGCTCAGGACGAACGC
>OOBK01000622.1_pt1 | contig 23024 bp, 16 predicted proteins | sample 1671541 | NCBI WGS metagenome assembly OOBK01 (sample SAMN06348167, study PRJEB24527) | human gut metagenome | biome: human gut; feature: ankylosing spondylitis patient; material: feces | host: Homo sapiens | place: China | collected 2015-10 | reverse complement strand
GAAGATGGTCCAGGATGTCAAGCCCGGCGGCGTGTTCATGATCAACTGCCAGTGGTCCGATGAGGAGCTGGGCCAGCACCTGAACGCCGAGGCAAAGAAGTATATCGCTGACAACAACATCCAGCTGTATACCATCAATGCTATCGATAAGGCTATCGAGATCGGCATGGGCAAGCGCACCAACACCATCCTGCAGTCTGCATTCTTCAAGCTGGCTGACGTCATGCCCATCGAGGATGCCGTCAACTTCATGAAGCAGGCAGCTCAGAAGAGCTACGGCAAGAAGGGCCAGGACGTTGTTGAGATGAACTGGAAGGCCATCGATGCTGGTGTTGACGCGATCCACAAGGTCGACGTTCCCGCTTCCTGGTCCAACCCCGAGGCTGATCCCGCTCCCAAGGCTCTCACCGGCCGTCCGGAGCTGGTCAAGCAGATCCGTGATGTCATGGAGCCCATCGCTCGTATGGACGGCGACAGCCTGCCCGTTTCCGCTTTCGTTGCAAATGCAAACGGCGAGTGGGAGCAGGGCGCATCCGCATACGAGAAGCGCGGCACCGCTGTGAACGTTCCCGAGTGGGATGCTTCCAAGTGTGTCGGCTGCAACCAGTGTGCATTCGTCTGCTCTCATGCTACCATCCGTCCCTTCCAGCTGACCGCTGACGAGCTGGCAGCTGCTCCTGCTCAGACCAAGAGCCGTGACAACCGCCCCGCAAACGAGTACAAGTTTGTGATGGCTGTGTCTCCTCTGGACTGCATGGGCTGCGGCGAGTGCGTCACCGTCTGCCCCACCAAGGCTATCACCATGGTGCCGCAGGACAGCCAGGCCGATCAGCAGGCAGTGTTCGACTACTGCGTGGCCAACATCTCCAAGAAGCCTTCCAAGTTTGCTGACGATACCGTCATCGGTTCTCAGTTCAACCAGCCGCTGCTGGAGTTCTCTGGCTCCTGCGCAGGCTGTGCCGAGACTTCTTACGCTCGCCTGATCACTCAGCTGTTCGGCGAGAAGATGTACATCTCCAACGCTACCGGCTGCTCCTCCATCTGGGGCGGCACCGCTTCCATCTCTCCGTACACCGTCAACAAGGACAGCGGCCATGGTCCTGCATGGTGCAACTCCCTGTTCGAGGATAACGCAGAGCATGGTCTGGGCCTGTACATCGGCCAGAAGACCGTCCGCGAGAACCTGATCAAGGAGATCGCAGAGGTTGCTGGTTCCGACAAGGCTTCTGCTGAGCTGAAGGCTGCTTACGAGCAGTTCATCGCAACCAAGAACAACACCAAGGCCAACGACGAGCCCGCAAAGGCCCTGATCGCTGAGCTGGAGAAGGCTGCTGCTGCCGGCTGCGAGAAGTCTGCAGAGATCCTGAAGAGCAAGCAGTACATCGCCAAGAAGTCCGTCTGGATCTTCGGCGGCGACGGCTGGGCATACGACATCGGCTTTGGTGGTCTGGACCACGTTCTGGCTTCCGGCGAGGATGTCAACGTGATGGTCTTCGATACTGAGATGTACTCCAACACCGGTGGACAGGCATCCAAGGCTTCCAACATTGGTGAGGTCTGCCAGTTCGCTGCTGCTGGTAAGGAAATCAGCAAGAAGAGCCTGTCTGAGATCGCTATGACCTATGGTTACATCTATGTTGCTCAGATCGCTCTGGGCGCTAACATGAACCAGGCTGTCAAGGCGATTGCCGAGGCTGAGGCTTACCCCGGCCCCTCTCTGATCATCGGCTACGCTCCCTGCGAGCTGCACGGTGTCAAGGGCGGCATGACCAACTGCCAGAACGAGATGAAGAAGGCAGTTGAGGCCGGTTACTGGAACCTGTTCACCTTCAACCCGGCAAACAAGGCTCAGGGCAAGAATCCGTTCACCCTGACCTCCAAGGCTGTGGATAACGAGAAGTATCAGGCACTGCTGGCTAACGAGACCCGTTACAGCCGCCTGACTCGTGCATTCCCCGACCGTGCTAAGGAGCTGTTCGCACGCAACCAGGAAGTTGCAAACGACCGCTACGAGCACCTGACCCGTCTGGTCGACCTGTACAAGTAAGCATTCTTCTGCGCTTTGGATGCAGATATTTGCGGCACCTTAGCCCCACAATGCAAGAGGGCGGCTGCCCCGTACCGGCGGTTACTGCGCAATGCAGCGGTACGAAGCGGAGAAATGCATCCATCCATGCAGGTGATGTGCTGAAGTACAGCATTCGCCATACGAGTTCTATCTGATTTCACTTCCCGGGCGGTGCTTTGTTCCGTGCGGAGCACCGCAGCGGGATATGAGATACCAAAGCGCCCGCGAGGGTCCTTGAAAGCACACCCCGCGTGTGTCAGGAGCATAAGGTCTGGCAACAGATACCTTGTTCCGCCTGCTGCATAAGACCTGCCCTGCAGGGATCTTGCCGCAGTCAAAAACGAATCCGTTTTTAGCGCCCCGCTCACTTTACAGTGAACGGGGCGTATTTTTGTGTAAGGAAACAGAAACCGCTGTACGGAATGTTCCATACAGCGGTTCTCTCATCCATATACTATTTTGCGGGAGCAGGAATGAATTCAATTTTGACCTGCATTCCCATACCGGCGGCAAGGCGTTGCAGCGTCCGCAGAGAAGGATTTGCGTTGCCGTTTTCCAGCTTGCTGATGTCTGCCTGAGCAATGCCGGTACGCTCCGAGAGCTCCTTCTGGGTCAGGCCGCTTACCTTCCGGGCATCGATCATTGCCTGTACCAGCGAAAGCTCTGGCTGAAGTGCCTCCCACTCCGCTTTGAATTCAGGGTCTTCCAGTTGTTTGTTGAGAAAATTCCGAAAATCACTCACGATATCTTCTCCTTTCGTTCAAGATAGTCTGCACGATATTTTTTGGCCAGGGCAATTTCCTCTGGTGGCGTTTTTTGCGTTTTCTTGATAAAGCCGTTGGTCAGAACAATGCGCTTTCCAATGTAAAAGAAATACAGAACACGTGTGATATTGCTGCTCTGCTTAGCACGGATCTCAAAAATCCCGTCCCCAATAAATTTGGAGTAGGGCTCCCGCAGCTGTGGTCCGTTGGCTTCCAGCAGTGCGACAGCACCCAATACTTTTGCACGCATTTTGGTGTCAAGGGATTCCAGAAAATCATCTACCGGACAGTCGCCATTCTCCTTATGGTAGAAGTCTACATCGTAACATTCCAAGCGGCAGCCCTCCTCTATGGGATATATCCTATTTCTATAATATATGATATATCCCATTTTGTCAAGGGTGCGATAAAAATATCTTCTCGCTATTTTACAATTTCTTCATAGGATTTTCATGCAAACCCGTGCTTTTGGTGCTATACTACTGACATAAGGAACCGGGGCCGCAACCGATTCCTTGTACATGATTCCTCCTCACACCAAGGCAATATCCAAACAGAAAGCCCCTTTCAGTGGTCCGCAAGCACTGGAAGGGGCTTTCTGCGTGTTTTGGTGGAAATTCCCGCCTGATTCGGTGCATTTAGGGTTGACCGGCCTTTTGGCCGGCGCTATAATAAAAAGTGGAAAAGATCTTTAGGAGGTGAACGCAGGACAATGGACCCGGATCATAGTCGAAGATGCGGTTTTGGTGCGATAGGACGGGACATGGAGCAGGCTGCGTTCGCCTTTTTTGCCCGGTAAGAGGTGCTGTTCCGGCACTTCTCAGCGGGGAGAAAGGGCGCGGCTTTGTGCGCGTGGAAGCCCTGGCAAGGGGTGGATGCGGGCCGTTGGCGGCGCTTTTTGTTTTGCCCTGTACCAACCGCCGGAATACGGTAGGAGGTACGCAAAATGGAAATGGAAGAAAAGAAAAACGAACTGACCGAGGCCGCCCTGCCTGTGCAGGAGCTGCCTGCTGATATCCCGGACGAGGTGCGCCAGAAGCTGGTCAGAGATCTGAACGAGGAAGCCACAGAGGACCTGAAGCAGGACATCCGGGAGGCCGAGAAAGAGGAAGCCCGGGACGAGGAGGTCAAGGCTGACCCCGAGATGCTGACCAAGAGCCGCCTGCTCAAGATGCTGGTAAAAAAGCAGTACGTCAAGCTGCGTGAGGTCACCGAGGAGGAGCAGCCCGCCGACCTGGCAGAGCTGCTGGAGGAGCTGGACGAGAACAACCGTCTGGTGGTGTTCCGCCTGCTGAAAAAGGAAGTGGCCACCGAGGCCTTCGCCTATATGTCAGATGAAGCCCGGGATGACCTGGTCAACGCCTTCTCCGACGTGGAGCTGGTCAGCGCCATTGAGGAGATGAGCCTGGACGATGCTGCCGACCTGCTGGAGGATATGCCCGCAGGCGTGGTCAAGCGGGTGCTGGAGAAATCCTCCAAGCAGACCCGCGAGAGCCTGAACAAGCTGCTGAATTACCCCGAGAGCTCGGCCGGCAGCTTGATGACCCCTGAATATGTCCGGCTGAAAAAAGAGATGAATGTCCGGCAGGCGCTGGATGCCATCCGGCGGCAGGGCGAGAACGCCGAGACCGTCTATATCAACTATGTTGTGGAGCGCAACCGCCTGAAGGGTGTTGTCTCTGCCCGTGACCTGCTGCTGGCAGACCCTGATACCCCGCTGGTCGATATCATGGACGACAACGTGGTCACCGTGAAGGTCACGGATGACCAGGAGTTCGTGGCCCGTGAGATGCAGCGCTACGACTTTACCGCAATGCCCGTTGTGGACAACGAGGGCATGTTTGTGGGCATTATCACCATCGACGATGCAATCGATGTTCTGACCGATGAGAGCACCGAGGATATGCAGAAGATGGCCGCCATTCTGCCTGCAGATGAGGCCACGACTTATTTTGGCACCAGTGTCTGGACCCACGCCAAGCAGCGCATCCCCTGGCTGCTGATCCTGATGCTGTCGGCCACCTTTACCGGCATGGTCACCACCCATTACGAGGAAGCCTTTGTGAGCCTGCCCCTGCTGGTCTCCTTCATGCCCATGCTGATGGATACCGCCGGCAACTGCGGCAACCAGATCAGCACCCTGATGGTGCGCGGTCTGGCGCTGGGCGAGGTGGAACCCACCGATTTCCTCAAGGTGTTGGCCAAGGAACTCCGCGTTTCCGCGATCGTGGGTGCGGTGCTGGGCGTGGTGAACGGTCTGCGCATCTACTTGATGTACACCTTCATCTTTGCTGGTCAGTATGACAATGTGATGGGTTACGCCATCGTCGTCAGCGTGTCGCTGTTCTTCAGCGTCATCCTGGCAAAGCTGGTGGGCGGTATGCTGCCCCTTGCCGCCAAGAAGCTGGGTGCGGACCCGGCCATCATGGCGACCCCCTTCATCACCACCATTGTGGATGCCTGCAGTCTGATCCTGTACTTCCAGATCGCGCAGGTCGTGTTCCGGAATATGATGTAACGTTTGATTTTATAGGAGCAGCCCTCTCAGTCAAAGCCTGACGGCTTTGCCTGAGAGGGCTGTTTCTTTTTGTTGAAAACTCAGGTTTTCCCACTGTTTTCCACAGGTCGATTTTTGTAGAAAATGGGTGTGGAAAACTACCGTCTCCTTCATTCCAACGGGGAGAAATTCAAGGAGCGGATTTTCTGCCTGCTGTAAAAAGTAAATTTTCGGGTTTGACTTTCTTTCAGAAAAAAGGTGCAAAGGCCCATAATTCCCCTGATTTTCGCAAAGATCCGCGCGGTACAATACACCATGTATAAACCGCCTCACAGGAAAATGTGGAAAACTCAGTGGAAAAAGTGGAAAACATCGTGGGAAAACCGGGCCTTTTTTCACAATTCCGGTGGAAAACCCAGTGGAAAGAGTGGATAAGTCCATCTGAACACACCAAAAGTGGATACAACCTGCTGTTTTAGCACTCGGATGAACAGACAGCCAGATCCCTTTGTTCACACCCTTCGCCTTGAATGGCCCTGCCAATCATGGTACAATGAAAAAAGAGAGCGTTCCCGGCCAACGGGGCGCAAATTTTACGAATAACGGAGGCTTCTGCCTATGAACTGGATCACCAAGCTGGAACGGAAATACGGCCGGTTCTGCATTCCCAACCTCATCAACATCCTCATCGGCGGCCAGATCCTGGTCTACGCCATTGAACTGTTCGTCAACCAGTATATTTCCTTTTATCTCTCCCTGAGCCGCAGTGCCCTGTTCGCCGGGCAGATCTGGCGGCTGTTCACCTTTGTGCTGGTGCCTTTTTCGGGCGGCGGGCCGCTCAGCGTGGTGCTGGGCATCTATTTTACCTGGTTCGTCGGCAGTGCGCTGGAACGGGAGTGGGGCGATTTCCGCTTCAACCTTTATGTCCTGCTGGGGATGGCAGGCGCGTGGCTGGCCTGCCTGCTGACAGGTTCTGCCGATACCTACTGCCTGTCCCTCTCCCTTCTGCTGGCCTTTGCCATGCTTTACCCGGAGCTGCAGGTGCTGCTCTTCTTCGTCATCCCCCTCAAGGTGAAGTATTTCGGCATCTTTGCCGCCGCCCTGTGGGTGTTCAGCTTCCTGAGCATGGGGATGCTGGGCAAGCTGAACTATCTGCTCTGTATGCTGGGCTTCCTTCTGTTCTTCGGGCCGCAGGCCTGGCATAACATCCGCGCCTGGGTGCGCCGGGAGCAGTGGAAGAGGAAAAATCGGAGATGATGATTGATCGTCTGGAAGGCAATTCGGAATTAAAGACCAGCGTCCGGTTGATGCTGGGGGGCCGCCGCATGACCCACAGTGTTCTGCTGGTGGGCGAAGAGGGGCTGGGAACCGGGTTTGCGGCCCGCTGTGTGGCGGCGGATTACCTTTACCCCAGCGGCGGCGCGCCCGCCGAAGCCCTGCTCCGGGGCGAGTGCTGCCGTGCCGTGGCAAAGGCCGGTAAGCGCGACAGCGGCCAGATCGAGACCGGCATCGTCCGGGAAGCCATCTCCGTGACCGGTATGGGCAGCGGCGGGCGGTATCTGGTCGGTCAGGTCACGGCCATGCGCAGCGAGATCTTCAACACCAGCCTTTCGGCAGAGGGGCGCGCAGTGCTGCTCTACCATGTGGAGCGGATGAACGAGGAATCGGCCAACGCCCTGCTGAAGGTCATGGAGGAGCCGCCCGAGGGCGTGCTTTTTCTGCTGACGGCGGATTCGCTGGCGGGCGTTCTGCCCACCATCCGGAGCCGCTGCATCAGTTTTGCAGTGGCTCCGGTCTCCCCCGCCGATTGCGCCCGCTACTGCACCGCACAGGGGGTGGACAGCAAGGATGCCGCCCTGTACAGTGAGCTGTTCGATGGCCACATCGGCACAGTGCTGGATGCGGCCCGGGATGAGGCCCGCCAGGCGCAGGTGGACAAGGCGCTTGCCCTCGCCAAAGCAGCGGCCGCGCAGGACAGCTATGCCGCCGCTGTTCTGCTGTCAGCTTACGAAAAGGATAAGGTGGGGGCCGCTGCTCTGCTGGCTGATTTCCGGGCCGTAGCGGCCGCAGGGCTGCGCGGCATCCCCCGTGCCCCGGTGCAGGGCGATGCCGCCCGCAAGGCCCTTGCAGCCGCCGATGCGGCGATCCAGCGGCTGGGTGCGCAGGTGAACCCCAAGATCACCTTGAGTGTGCTGGCAATGAAGTTCCGGACATTCTGATAAAAAAGAGCAGCCTTTACCCTCTCCGTCATTGCTTGCGCAATGCCACCTCTCCCGAAGGGAGAGGCAAAACATCAAAGAGGGTAAATGCTGCTATATATGGAATAGCCCTTGGCTCCCCCTTCGGGGGAGCTGTCGAGCGTTAGCGAGACTGAGAGGGTGAGATCATCTTCTCCGTGCTTTTCTGCGCCGGCCCAGATTCAGCGAGCCGCCCCCGGCAACGAGGGTGAAAAAGCTGAGGACAGCCAGAAGGACGATGAGGGCCGCCATCAGGAGAAACGTGGACTGAAGGTCGGTGCGAAAGTCGGAGACATATTCCTGATGGGTCACAAGGTCTACCGTGCCCACCTCATAGCCGTCCAGATAAACGGTGGTCGTGCCAAGGACAGCCCCATCCTTGACGGTGGCGGAGATGTTCTCCTGAAGGTCGTAGGTGAAGGTCACCTTGTCGTCCGCATGGCCGTAGCCGCTGACCGGCGCGGCAGCGTAAAGCTCCACTTCCTCATGGGAGCGGCACTTCTTCAGGGGGGCGGTGGTCAGCGGGGTCTCGGTGTCCACCAGCTCCCGGTCAGAAAAGCTTGCAAAGGCCCAGTCCAGGATCTCGGAGGCCTCCCTGTAAATGTTGTCAAGGTCGGAGCCCAGCACCACCAGCCCGTAGGTGTGGCCATCCTTCTGGGCAAAGGTCACATAGCACCGGCCCGCCAGGGTGGTAAAACCGGTCTTCATGCCCCGGATGTAATCCCGGTAGTAGGGGTACTCCGGGTTGAGCATCAGGTTGGTGGAGGTGATGGTGCGCTCGTTCTGGTGCAGATTGGTGGCAGGCAGAGTATAGCTCAGGGTGTTTGCCACCTGCATATAGGTCTCGTTCTCGGCGCAGGCCTTGGCGATCAAGGCCAGATCGTGGGCCGAAGAGACGTTGCCGTAATCATACAGGCCGTGCACGCAGGTAAAACTGGTGCTGGTGCAGCCCAGCTCTTTGGCACGCTGGTTCATCCGGGCCACAAAGGCGGTCAGGTCGCCGTCCGAAACATCACTGGCGATCACGCTGGCCGCATCGTTGGCGCTGGCCACCAGCAGGCCGTACAGCAGGTCGATGCGGCGCACCGTTTCACCGATGCGCAGGTTGATGGTGCTGCCGTTGGCGTTCTGGATGTCCTTGAACTCCTGGGTCAGGCTGGCGGGGATGGTGATCTCCGCGTTCATGTCCTTGCCGCTTTCCAGAAACAGCAGGGCTGTCATCATCTTGGTCAGGCTGGCAATGTAGCGCTGCTGGTCCGCGTTCTGTTCCAGAATGGGCTTGTCGATGTCCGCGTTGAACAGATAGACCGACTCGCCCTCGTTCACGGTCTGGATGGGCATTTCGTATGCGGCCAGACCGGGCAGGACAAGGGTCAGGGCCAGCGCTGCGGTCAGCAGCAGGGCCGCCGCCCGGCGGAAGAGAGTAGAGTTCTGCATAAGCGTATCCTCCAACGGAAGCTCCCGGCTTCCCTGAATCAAAAACTAAAACACTATATAAAAGAATACCATAAATGACGGAAAAGAGAAAGGTGGTTTTTCACAATGTTGTTGCCTTTTGGTGGAAAAGTTCCCCGGGACGAGGGTGCGGTGTTCGTGGCACCCAACGCCACGGTGCTGGGTGATGTGGTGCTGGGGCCGGGCTCCTCGGTCTGGTATGGTGCTGTTCTGCGCGGGGACGACGGCACCCTGACCCTGGGCGAGAACACCAATGTGCAGGATAATGCGGTGCTCCACTGTGATCCGGGCGGGGCGGTCACGCTGGGCAAAAACGTGACCGTGGGCCACTGTGCCCTTGTCCACGGGTGCACCGTGGGAGACGGTTCCCTTATTGGGATGCACGCCACCCTGCTCAACCACTGTGTTGTGGGCAAAAACTGCATCATCGGGGCTGGTGCGCTGGTGCCGGAAGGCAAGATCATCCCGGACGATTCCCTTGTGGTGGGGGTGCCGGGGAAGATCATCAAGCAGGTCAGCCCCGAACAGGCGGCCGCCAGCCTTGCCAATGCCGCCCACTATGTGGGGGAGGGCCGCCGTCATGCCGCAGCCCTGCGGAAAGAGGAAAAAGGTGAAAACGAGTGAGCGAAATAATTTCGTGCGAAGCTTAACAGAATTTTCACAAGATTTCACAAGAAAGTAATGACTTTTGCGCCGAAATCGGGTATACTATGAGCACAAGGGAGCGGGGCCGCAACCGTCTCCCTTGCACATGATTCCTCCTCACACCAAAGCAATACCCCAAAACAAAAGTCCCCTCCGGTGTACCGCAAGCGCCGGAGGGGACTTTTGTTTGTCTGAAACAGCACCCCCGGCGGAGCAATCCTCTGCCGGGGGCGCTGTGTTATATCAAGTTTCAGAGGGAACCGTAGATGCCGCGCACGGAGACCTCGCCGGTGAACACATGCTCCTCACCGCTGTCGGTGCGGACAACAAGACGGCCCTCCTCGTCTACATCCACGGCCTCGCCTGCTCCCTGCCCGCCGTCCGGCAGGTCAAAGGTCACCCGCCGTCCGATGTTGACACAGGCGGCCTTATACTCCTCCCGGAAAGGTGCAAAGCCATCCCGCGCAAAGGTGTACAGGGGCCGATCAAAGCCGAAATCCGTCAAAGCCTCGGCCAGCCAGCCGGGATCCTGCTCCAGATCGATCGTGGCACCCTGCAGGGCCAGCGAGGTGCCATGGGGCAGGTCGGCGGCATCAAAATAACTCTGCGGCTGGGCCAGGTTGATGCCAATGCCGCACAGGATGCCCCGGCCCTGCTGCTGGTAGCCGTAGCAGACGCTTTCGCACAGGATGCCCACGATCTTTTTGCCGTTCAGCAGCAGGTCGTTGGGCCACTTGATCTGGCAGTCCACACCGTAGCGCAGGGCCAGCTGCCTGCGCACGGCAAGGCTGGCCAGCAGGGGCAGGGTGGCGGGCTGCGCCAGCGGCTCCCGGATGGCGACCGTGTAGTACAGCGCCTTGCCCTCGGCGTTGACCCAGGTGCGGCCCAGGCGGCCCCGCCCGGCGGTCTGGTTGGTGGTGTATACCGCGCCCACCGGGCCGAACTCTTCAAAATGCTCTTTCATATACGCGTTGGTGCTGCCGCATTCGGGCAGATAACGCACCTCATTGATACTCATTGCTGCGGTACCTCTTTGTGTGCAAAGCTGGTGATCCTGCCCTTGTCCAACAGCATCACGCCGTAGGTGTTGGGGCCGGTGTAGCAGCGGCCGCAGGAACCCGGGTTGAACAGGAACACGCCGTTTTTCTGGAGGGCGATGGGTTTGTGGGTGTGACCGAACAATGCCACCTCAGCGCCGCGGGCGGCGGCGGCATCCGCCAGCGTGTCCAGATCGTATTTTACACCGTACATGTGACCATGAGTATAGAAAACGACCACCTGATCGAAGGCGGCCAGCCCATCCAGCGGCTCCAACGCACCAAAATCGCAGTTACCGGCTACGGCGTAGACCTTCATCTTGGGGTGCAGGGTCAGTGCCTCTTCCAGGTCGCGCAGGCCATCCCCCAAAAAGACAACGGCATTTGCATCGCTTTCTGCGTGCAGGATGCGCTCCACTGCACTGGCGCTGTTGTGGCTGTCGCTCAGGATCAAAAGTTTCGTCACGGGACTACGTCCTCCTTATTTATACGTATTAAACCTCTCAGTCGCCTTCGGCGACAGCTCCCCTGATAGGGGGCAATGCGAAGCATGGACAGAGAGGTCAATCTGCCTGCAAAGCAAGCAGCTGCTTGTACACTTCACTCTTGGAATACGGCGTGCCCTGCGCGGCGGCCTTGGCGGCGGCAGAGGCCGCGCAGCCGTTCCGGGTCAGTTCCAGCGCCCGCTGGGCGGCCTGCTCCAGGGTCAGTTCTTCTTCGGCTTCGGCGGCGGGCGCACCGGCCATCACAAGAACATACTCGCCGCGGGGGTCATTCTCGGCATAATGGGTCTGGGCCTCGCCCAGCGTCGTTTTCCAGATCTCCTCGTGGAGCTTGGTCAGCTCCCGGCAGAGGGTGATGCTCCGCTCAGGGCCGAAGGCGGCGGTCAGGTCGTCCAGCGTGGTGCGCAGTTTGTGGGGCGCTTCGTAGAAGATGACTGTCCGCTTTTCCCCCTGCAGCTCGGCCAGCCGCTCCCGCTTCTGCTTTTTGTTTACAGGCAGAAACCCCTCGAACACCCAGCGGGAGGTGTCCTGACCGGAGACAGCCAGCGCCGTCACACAGGCAGAGGCTGCCGGAACAGGCACCACCTTGATGCCCCGGGCCAGTGCGTCCCGCACGATCATTTCGCCCGGGTCAGACACGCAGGGCATACCGGCATCGCTGCACAGGGCGCAGTTCTCGCCTGCCTCAATGCGGCGCAGGATCCCCTCGCCCTTCTGCAGGGCGTGCTCGTAGTAGCTCACCATCGGCTTTTTCAGCCCCAGAAAGTTGAGCAGCTTCATGGTCACGCGGGTATCCTCTGCGGCAATAAAATCTGCCGCGCCAAAGGTGGCTGCCACACGGGGCGGCATGTCATCCAGGTTGCCGATGGGTGTGGCAACGATATAAAGAGTACCTGCCATAGTATCCTCCCATTTGATTTGTACAAAACCTCTCCGTCATCCCTACGGGATGCCACCTCTCCGAATAGGAGAGGCAAGCACACTTGGCTCCCCTACCAGGAGCCGCAGCCCGTACTTGGCGCGCAGCGTTTGAGAGGTTCAGCGTCCATACATTGCCGCGCCTGCCGAGATGAGCACATCCGGCTCGACCCGCAGCCCGGTTTTTCGGTTTTTCTGTGCTTCCACCAGAAACAGCCAGGGGGCGGCATCCGGCCGGTTCTTCACAAAGGCCAGCCGCTTGGGCTCCAGCCGGTTGGCCCGCAGGACCGCCAGCACCTCGGCCAGCCGCTCGGGCCGGTGGCAGAGCGAGAGCCGCCCGCCATCCTTCAGCAGCCGGAACGCGCATTTGCAGACATCGTCCAGCGTGCAGTCCGTCTCGTGGCGGGCAGTGGCCCGGGCCCTGTCAGCGGCCTGTTCCCCTGCCGTGAAATAGGGCGGGTTGCAGGCACACAGGTCGTAGCTGCCCTCGCCCTCCCGGAAGGAGCGCAGGTCGGCGCAGACGGGCGTGATGTGCTCAATGTCCTGTTCGGTGCAGGCGGCGGCCAGCAGCGCGCTGGCTTCGGGCTGCAGCTCCAGCCCCAGGCAGGGGCCGCGGTGGCCCCGGTCGTGCCATTCCAGGCTCACGATGCCGCAGCCAGAGCACAGGTCGGCGGCGCGCCAGGCCCGCTTTGGCTCCGAAAACCGGGCCAGCAGCAGCGCGTCTGAGCCAAAGCGGTGCACGGCTGAACAATAGACTCTTGTTCTATTATACAAAATCTCGGTGGAATGTTCCATATACAGCACCTAAAATCCACTGCCAAAATATCGGGCGGAAAAATTGGGGAAAATTGTGCATGAAAGAAAAGCAGCAGACCCGCTTTTGACAGGTCTGCTGCTTTTGATGCGTTTTTCAGTGTTCGCCGTGAAATTATTCAGCGGTGATAGCACCGGTGGGGCAAGCACCCTCGCAAGCGCCGCAATCGATGCAAGCGTCTGCATTCACAACTGCAACACCATTCTCAATGGTGACAGCACCAACGGGGCAAGCGCCCTCGCAAGCGCCGCAGCCAACACATGCGTCAGAAACCTTGTGTGCCATAATAAAACTCTCCTTTTATCACCCGTGCACTAGCTTTAAGAAGAAGTCTGCCCTCGCACGGTGCCAGCAGGCTTCCCCGGAATTCATCCTTGTCTGCATTCTAGCAAAGTGGAAAAGAAAAGGCAAGACTAACCGTGTGCCATAAAAGCCCAAAGTTTTATTTTTGTGGGGTTGCACAAAAGCAAGGCCTAACTTTGCGGGAAAATTAAGAGAGTTTTTTGGCGAAAATCACGAAGAATAGTTAGTTTTGCAATACTAACCGCCGTGATATCCCACTATTTTTCTGGGAATTATTTCTCTTTTTTGGGGCATTTGCCGCAGCCCACATTACCCTTTTCATCGGCGGATGCCACCACCGGGGCGGGGTTGCGCACACCGGAATAATCGTCGTCCGGGTCGGGGCGGCGGGGTGCCCGTTTGCCGCCGCTGATATACTCACACACGCCCACCTTATAGTAGCGCGGGGTCAGGGCTTCGGTGCCGCAGCGCACCCGCAGGTAACCGGAGATGGGGTTCACCTCCAGCACGGTGCCCAGACCATCCGGGGTGCGCACGGTGCTGCCCACCATGGGCATGATGCTGTTCAGGTATTCGTAGGCGTTTTCCTCATAGGAAAGGCAGCACATCAACCGGCCGCAGGCACCGCTGATCTTGGTGGGATTCAGGGAAAGGCCCTGCTCCTTGGCCATCTTGATGGAAACGGGCTGGAAATCCTTGAGAAAGCGGCTGCAGCAGAAGGGCTGGCCGCAGATGCCCAGGCCGCCGATCATCTTGCTCTCGTCGCGCACGCCGATCTGGCGCAGCTCGATGCGGGTGTGGAAGATGCCGGCCAGATCCTTGACCAGTTCCCGGAAGTCCACCCGCCCGTCGGCGGTGAAGTAGAACATGATCTTGGAGCGGTCCAGCGTGTACTCGGCCTCCACCAGCTTCATCTCCAGCCCGTGGCGGGCGATGCACTCCTGACAGGTGTGGTAGGCACGCTTTTCGTCCTCGCGGTTCTGGCGCATCCGGCGGATATCCACGCTGTCGGCCATGCGGGTGATGGGTTTCAGCGCCTTGGGTACGGCGGCATCCGCCAGCTCCAGCACGCCCTGCACCACCTCGCCGCACTCCACGCCGCGGGCAGTCTCCACAATAACGTATTCCCCGGTGTGGATGACAGCGTCACCGGGATCAAAATAATAGCTTTTGCCGTTTTCCTTGAAACGGACCGAAATGACTTTTTTCATAGTGTTCCTCGTTTTTGTATCGGATAAGCCCCGCAAGGGGCAGCTTTTTCAGTCTGCTGTTAGTATACCATAATCAAAAGCACATTTCTATGCAAAAAGAAAAGTCTTTATATCCCCTAAATTTTTCCCTCCCCTGCAATGATCCGCCCCGCTCAACCGTATGCAGTACGGAAAAGGTGTCGAAATTTTGTCCGGCGGCAGAGGGGAGGAAAGCGGACAGAATGCCGGTTTTGGGGCGGCAAAGTTGTGCGTTTCGCAGATTTTGACAGAACTTTCGCAAAAGATTCGCCGCACCTCTATTGAAAGCACACGCCTTGCGTGTATAATAGGAATGTTAAGAACCCATTGCCCCAAAGAGGGAGGAACTGTTGCGCCGGGCGGTGCTGCAGAGAAACGGTAGGAGAAGATGGAAAAATTCAGTGTCAAAAAACCATTTACGGTGCTGGTTGCAGTCATCATGGTGCTGATGCTCGGCTTTGTGTCGATCACCAAGATGAAAACAAACCTGCTGCCGAATGTCAGCACACCGTATCTGATGGTGGTCACCGTGTATCCCGGTGCCAGCCCGGAGCGTGTGGAGACCGAGGTCTCGGACGTGCTGCAAAACGCGCTTACGGTGCCGGGTGTTTCAAAGATCACCGCCACCTCGGCTGAAAACTACAGCCTGCTGCTGATGCAGTTCGTGGATGACACGGATATGGACAGCGCACTGGTGCAGGTGTCCAACAAGCTGGATCAGGCCAAGAGCGACCTGCCGGAGACGGCGCTGACTCCCTCTGTGATACAGTACAGCATGAACATGAACGCCTTTATGACCGTGGCTGTCAGCCGCGAGGGCAGTTCGGTGTACGACCTTTCTGATTTTATCAAGAACACCATGACTCCCTACGTCCAGCGCAAGGGCGGCGTGTCCAGCGTATCCTCCAGCGGCCTTGTGGAGCAGCTGGTGCAGGTGCAGCTGAATCAGGAAAAGGTGGACGCCATCAACGAAAAGCTGATGGAGCTTATCGACACTCAGCTGGAAGTGGCGCACACACAGTTGGAGGAGGCCGAGGCCAAGATCAAGGCCGGCCGCGCAGAATACGATAAGCAGTTCAAAAACTTCGGCAATACCGTGTCCAACACGGTCATGGGCTCCCTGAGCTCTGAGGTCGGAAGCGCCGTAGAAGTGGTGCGCAAGCAGGCCGAGGCACTGCTGCAAAGCGTCAACAACCTGATCGCCGTGGTCAAGGAGCCCGAGGTGCAGCAGGCCCTCATTGAGGTGCAGGCCGGTTTGCAGCGGGTGCTGGACAAGTTCAACAGCACCGGTATGCGGGATATCGACTCCCTGATCGAGATCGTGTCCGAGCTGCGCGATATCACCGATAAGCTCTCCTCTGCGTTGCAGACCCTGCAGAACCGCATCAACACCGAGACCGGTACGCAGGGCGAGGGCGCTGCGGATCTGGCAGACGAGCTGCAATTGCAGGACAGCCTGAACGTCATCTATAAGACGCTGGAAGATACCATCAAGGCCATGGACAACGTGCCCGGCATGATGAGCGAGTTCTCCAAAGCGCTGGGCAACTTTACCCAGCAGCAGATGGTCGCCTATATGCAGTTTACCGAAGCCCGCGAGCAGCTGAATGAGTACGAAAAGCAGCTCAGCGAGGCCAAGACCCAGTACGAGGCCGCCAAGGAAAAGGCGCTTGCCAGCGCCGATGTGACCAAGCAGCTGGATATCAAGACCCTTGCCACCCTCATCTACGCCCAGAACTTCTCCATGCCTGCCGGTTACGTCAAGGACGAAAGCGGCGAGTCGTGGCTGCTGAAGGTGGGCGAGGAATACGACAGCGTGGACGATATCCGCGGTGCACTGCTGCTCCATGTGGAGGGCTACGGCGACGTGCGCCTTTCCGATGTGGCAGACGTGGAGATCATCGACAACGCCGCCGACAGCTACACCCGCCTGAACGGCGAGCAGGCTTCGGTGCTGAAAATTTACAAGGACGACAGTTCCAGCGCAGGTGACGTATCTGCCAACTGTCTGGACGCTTTCAAGGAGCTGGAAGCCCAGTACGAGGGTCTGCACGTTGTGGTGCTGTCCAATCAGGGCAACTACATCAGCATCCTCATCAAGAGCATCCTCACCAGTATGCTGGTGGGTGCCGCACTGGCCATCGTCGTGCTGGCCATCTTCCTGAAGGACGTCAAGCCCACGCTGGTGGTCGGCGTCAGTATCCCCCTGTCGGTGCTGTTTGCCGTGGTGCTGATGTACTTCACGGGTCTTGACCTGAACGTCATGACGCTGGCAGGCCTGTCGCTGGGCATCGGTATGCTGGTGGATAACTCTGTTGTTGTCATCGAGAACATCTACCGTCTGCGCGGCCGCGGCGTGCCCGCCGCCCGCGCTGCGGTGCAGGGTGCACGTCAGGTGGGTATGTCGGTCGTGGCCTCTACCCTTACCTCGGTGTGTGTGTTCCTGCCGGCAGTGTTTTCTGCCAGCCTCATCCGCAACCTGATGGGTCCCATGTCCCTGTGCATCGGCTACTGCCTGATGGCTTCCCTCATCGTGGCACTGACTGTGGTGCCTGCTGCCTCGGCTACCGTGCTGAAGAATGCCCAGCCCAAAAAGCTGGCATGGTTCGATAAGATCCAGAACGCCTACGGCCGCAGTCTGGAAAAGGCTTTGCAGAAGCGCTTTGTACCGCTGGCAGCCGCAGTGCTGCTGCTGGTGTTCTGCTGCTGGCGGGTGGTCTCCATGGGCATCGTGCTGCTGCCCACCAGCACCAGCAACGAGGCCATGATCACCCTTTCCACCACCGACACCCTCTCGAAGGACGAGTCCTACGATGTGGCCGGTAAGGTGGTGCAGGCCGTGATGGCTGTGGACGGCGTGGAGGAGGTAGGCATTACCCCCGACAACACTGTGGCGGGCATGGATGTTTCCAACCTCGGCCTGCCCTCCACCATCACCGACCTGCTGAACGCCGCCAACGGCTACGGCAAGTATAAGATCAACGTCAAGCTCAACGAGGAGCTTTCCTCTTCCAAGATCGACGCCGCCTGCAAGGCCATGGAGGAAGCCGTGGCCGGCGTTGCGGACTGCACCGCCACCGTCCAGCAGTACGGCATGACGGATGACCTGACCAGTCAGCTGTCCACCGGCCTGACCATCAAGATCTACGGCACTGACGCCGAGACCCTGACCGCCCTGTCCGAGAAGGTGGTAGACATCGTGAACAACACCGAGGGCTTCCAGAACGCCACCAACGGTCTGGGTGCGGGCGATTCCACCATCATCCTGCAGGTGGACCGCGACAAGGTGCGCGCCAACGGCCTGACCGTTGCGCAGGTGTACCAGCAGATCGCTGCAAAGCTGACCACCACCACCACGGCACAGACCCCTGTTACCGTGGACGGCACCACCATGGATGTGCAGATCAGCAACAATCTGGACCCGCTGACCAAGGAAAACATGATGGACATGACCTTTGAGACCACCGTCATGTCCGCAGACGGCACCACCGCCACCGGCACCTGCAAGCTGTCGGATATCGCCAGCTGGACCACCGGCACCGCACCGGACTCCATCACCAGCGAGAACCGGAACCAGTTCGTTACCGTCACTGCCGAGACTGCCCCGGGCTACAACACCACGGTGCAGGCCCGTGCCGTGAAAAAGGCGCTGGATGCTTTTGCCCTCACCGATGAGATGCCGGAGGGCTGCTCCTTCTCCATGGGCGGCGAGAGCGACAGCGTCAACTATATGACCGACGAGATGATCCAGTGGATGGCCCTGGCCCTGCCCTTTGTCTACCTTGTCATGGTGGCACAGTTCCAGAGCCTGCTGTCCCCCTTCATCGTGCTGTTTACCGTGCCGCTGGCCTTTACCGGCGGTCTGCTGGGTCTGCTGCTCACCGGCCAGCAGCTGACCATGATCTCCATGATGGGCTTCATCGTGCTGATGGGTACGGTCGTCAACAACGGCATCGTGTTCGTGGACTACGCCAACCAGCTGCGCATGGGCGGCATGGAGCGCCGCGCCGCACTGGTGGCGACCGGCAAGACCCGTATGCGTCCCATCCTGATGACCACCCTGACCACCGTGCTGGCCATGCTGCAAATGGTGTTCAGCAACGATATGGCAAGCCAGCTGATGAGCGGCATGGCCATCGTCATCATCTGCGGCCTGAGCTACGCCACCCTGATGACCCTGTATATCGTGCCTATCCTGTACGATATCCTGTTCAAGAAACCGCCGCTCAACGTGGACATCGGCAGCGACAAGGACCTGGACGACATCCCGGACGATGCCGCCGAGTTCATTGCCGCCCAGTCCTCTGCGGCACAGCCTCAGCCGGAAGCATAAGGCTTACAGCCCGTATCACCAAAGCGCCCCGCATTTCCACCGGAAGTGCGGGGCGCTTTTTGGTATTGTAGGCACTTTCGATGATTCTAACAAAAAATCGCCGCAAAAATTGGATGGTAATTCTAAAAAGATTCCAACACAAAACTGTAAAACTGTGATATAATCATAAATACAGACAAGATGCAAAAGGGGGCAGTCTGCCCCTTTTGCATTTCCGAAAAAAGCTTTAGGAGGCGAGGCCCAATGGCACAGATCCGTTCCAAGCCCTTCGGTGTGACCAAAGAGGGCGCTAATGTTACCGAGTATATCCTCTCGAACCCCGGCGGTATGTCCGTCAGTGTGCTGGATTACGGCTGCGTGATCAAAAATATCATCGTCCCGGCCAAGAACGGCCCGGTGGATGTGGTGCTGGGTCACGACACCATGGCAGATTACGAGAACGACTTCACCTCGTCCGGCAGCACCTGCTGCGGTGCTTTTGTGGGGCGCTACGCCAACCGCATCGAGAACGCCGTCTTTACCTTGGGCGGCAAGACCTATCAGCTGGAAAAAAATTGCGGCGAGCACCATCTGCACGGCTGTTTTTCCCGGAAGATCTATGAGGTGAAGTACTTCGGCGATACCCTGCTGATGGAGGCTGTAAGCCCTGACGGCGAGGACGGTTTTCCCGGCACCCTGAAGATCGCGGTGCGCTATACCCTTACCGATGACAACACCTTCCGCATGGACTACCGTGTGTCCTCGGACGCTGACACGATCGTAAACCTGACCAACCACAGCTACTTCAATCTGGACGGCGGCGGCGACGTGCTGAACCAGAAGCTGCGCATCTACGCCTCCCGCTATCTGGAGGGCAACAATACTACCTGCCCCACCGGCAACATCCTGCCCGTGGTGAACACCCCCATGGATTTTACTGCCGGTAAGACCATCGGCAAGGAGATCGACACCGGCTTCTCCCAGACCACCATGGTGGGCGGCGGCTACGACCACTGCTATGTCATCGACCGCGCACGCGGCTCCAGCCAGAGCATCTGCGCATGGGCGACCAGTGATAAGACCGGCATCAGCATGAAGCTGTACACCACCCAGCCGGGCATCCAGCTGTACACCGGCAACTTTTTGCAGGACTGCCCCGCCCCGGGCAAGGGCGGCGAGCCCATGCGGAAGTACGGCGGCTTTGCCTTGGAGACCCAGCACTATCCGTGCAGCCCCTCTCACCCGGAGTTCCCCTCCACGGTGCTGCGGGCAGGCAAGGTGTTCCGCGCCACCACTACCCTGCGGTTCTTCACCGGCAAGCAGTGCGGAAAGCTTTAAAAATGATACACCATGCAAAAACGTCTGCTTCGGCAGGCGTTTTTGCATGGTAGGAAAACTCCCGCCATTTCTATGTTTTGCACAAACGGCGCATTCTCTCCATGTGAAAAGTGCGAAAAATCTCTGTCAATCAAAAGTGCGTTGCATAAAGATGCAACAAAAATATATCTGAATAAAGAAAGCGCCCCTTGCAGTCTGCGGCAAAAAGCGGTATGCTTTAAACAGGCCGGGCAGCGCCCGGCGCAAAGAGAAAAAGCAAGAAATACTATGTGAGAGAGGTACTCGGCTATGGCAATTTTGGTTTCCGGCGGTGCCGGCTACATCGGCAGCCACACCTGCATCGAACTGTTGAACGCTGGCTACGATATCGTGGTGGCAGATAACTATTATAATGCTTCTCCTGTGGTTCTGGACCGGGTCAAGCAGATCACCGGCAAGGATTTCCGCTTCTACAAGGCAGACATGACCCGCCGCGAGGACGTGGAGAAGATCTTCTCCGAGTGCCCGGACATCACCGCCGTCATCCAGTTTGCAGCCTACAAGGCTGTGGGCGAGAGCGTGTCCAAGCCCATCGAGTACTACTACAATAACCTCAACTGCACGCTGGTCATTCTGGACGTGATGCGCCATCATGATTGCCATAACTTCGTGTTCAGCTCCTCCGCTACCGTCTACGGCGACCCCGCCAGTGTGCCCATCACCGAGGACTTCCCTGTGGGCGCTACCACCAACCCCTACGGCACCACCAAGGCCTTCACCGAGCGCATCCTGCAGGACGTCTGCAAGGCTGACCCCAGCCTGAATGTGGCGCTGCTGCGCTACTTCAACCCCATCGGCGCCCACAAGAGCGGCCTGATCGGCGAGGACCCCAACGGCATCCCCAACAACCTGATGCCCTACATCGCCAAGGTGGCTGTGGGCAAGCTGGAAAAGGTGCACGTCTTTGGCAACGACTACCCCACCCCGGACGGCACCGGTGTGCGTGACTACATCCACGTTGTGGATCTGGCCCGGGGCCATGTGTGCGCCATCCGCAAGCTGGAGACCGGCTGCGGCCTCTTCATCTGCAATCTGGGCACCGGCAAGGGTTACAGCGTGCTGGATGTCATCCACGCCTTCTCCAAGGCCTGCGGCAAGGAGATCCCCTACGTCATCGATCCCCGCCGCCCCGGTGATATCGCGGAGTGCTACGCCGACCCCACCAAGGCCAAGAACGAGCTGGGCTGGGTGGCTGAGTACGGCATCGAGGAGATGTGCGCCGACAGCTGGAACTGGCAGAAGAACAACCCCGATGGCTACCACACCGTGAAGTAATCATGATTTGAACCGGAGCACCGCATATTCTCGCCTGAGAGTGTGCGGTGCTTTTTTTGTGTCCACATTCTCTCTTGACATCCGCTGTCAGTTAGCCTATACTACATTTGTTAACACGGACTAACACACAAGAACGGTACATATAAAGAAGGCAACGGATATGACGTTAAAAGAGTTACAGATCGGCAAAAGCGCCATAGTGGATGCTGTGGGCGGTGCAGGCGCACTGCGGCAGCACTTTCTGGATATGGGTCTGATCCCCGGAGCAGAGGTCACGCTGGTAAAGCTGGCGCCCATGGGCGACCCCATGGAGCTGCGCATCCACGGCTATGAGCTGACCCTGCGTCTGGACGACGCGGCACAGATCACCGTGACCCCCACCGAAAAGACCCCGGCGGTGCACGCCCCGGTGGACGGAAAAATGGTGGAGCACCCGGGTCTTGGCGAGGGCGGCAAGTACCACACCAAGGAGGGGGAGCATCCCCTGCCGGAGGATAAGACCCTGACCTTTGCGCTGGCGGGCAACCAGAACTGCGGCAAGACCACCCTGTTCAACCAGCTCACCGGCTCCAACCAGCATGTGGGCAATTTCCCGGGCGTGACGGTGGACCGTAAGAGCGGTGCCATCAAGGGCCACCCGGAGACCGAGGTCACCGACCTGCCGGGCATCTACTCCATGTCCCCCTATTCCAGCGAGGAGATCGTTACCCGGCAGTTCATCATCGGCGAAAAGCCTACCGGCATCATCAACATCGTGGATGCCACCAACATCGAGCGCAACCTCTACCTGACCATGCAGCTGATGGAGCTGGATATCCCCATGGTGCTGGCGCTGAACATGATGGACGAAATGCGCGGCAACGGCGGCACGGTGCGCATCAACAAGATGGAGGCGATGCTGGGCATCCCGGTCATCCCCATCTCTGCCGCCAAGAACGAGGGCGTGGACGAGCTGGTAGACCACGCCGTCCATGTGGCAAAGTATCAGGAACGCCCCGGGCGGATGGATTTTTGCAGCGAGGATGACCACGGCGGCGCGGTGCACCGCTGCATCCACGGCATTCTGCACCTCATCGAGGATCACGCCAAGGCGGCGGGCATCCCGGTGCGGTTTGCCGCCACCAAGCTGGTGGAGGGTGACCCCCGCATTGAGGAAGCGCTGAAGCTGGACCCCAACGAAAAAGAAATGATCGAGCATATCATCGTGCAGATGGAGCAGGAGCGCGGGCTGGATCGCGCCGCCGCCATTGCGGATATGCGCTTCTCCTTTATTCAGGAACTGGTGGCGCAGACGGTAGTCAAGCCCCACGAAAGCAAGGAGCAGCTGCGCTCCAACCGCATCGACAAGTTCCTTACCGGCAAGTACACCGCCATCCCGGCGTTTATCGCCATCATGGGTCTGGTGTTCTTCCTCACCTTCAATGTCATCGGCCTGTTTTTCCAGAACCTCATGGAAATGGGTATCGACGCCCTGACCGGCGTTGTGGACACCGCCCTGACCAACTGGAATGTCAACGCGGCGGTGCACTCGCTGGTCATCGACGGCATCTTTACCGGCGTGGGCAGCGTGCTGAGCTTTCTGCCCATCAT
>OOBK01000607.1_pt1 | contig 23347 bp, 20 predicted proteins | sample 1671541 | NCBI WGS metagenome assembly OOBK01 (sample SAMN06348167, study PRJEB24527) | human gut metagenome | biome: human gut; feature: ankylosing spondylitis patient; material: feces | host: Homo sapiens | place: China | collected 2015-10 | reverse complement strand
GGAAATCTACATAAGGAATTTTTATCTAAGGAAATTATAGTACGGATTAATCCGGGAAAAAAGATCCCAGATGCACAAAAAATCCCGGTTGCGGGATTTTTTGAAAAGATATTGTTTGATAGAATTTATTTGTATGCGGGCAACGAAGGCGAAAAAATTAGAACTGCGTCCTCAGCTTCGGATCAAGCAGATCTCTGAGTCCATCTCCGATAAAGTTCGCCCCGACAGCCATCGTGAAGATCGCAAGTCCCGGAAATCCTGCGACCCAGAACTTATTGAAGTAATCCACACCGTCAGAAACCATCATGCCCCACTCCGGGGTTGGCGGTGCAGATCCAAGTCCGAGGAAACTCAGCGTCGAGAACATCAGGATCTTATTTCCGATATCGGTCGTCGCCATAATCAGCACGGAGCTGACACTGTTCGGGATGATGTCGAACATCAGAATACGGAGTTTGGAAGCTCCGAGCGCCTCGGAAGCAGTGACATACTCGTTTTCCTTGACACTGAGCACGACGCTTCGCATCAGGCGCGCGTAAGTCGGCCATGAGACGATAACGAGTGCAAACATCGTGTTGAACAGATTTGATCCCATCACGGCGTTGATGATCATTGCGAGGATCAGCGACGGAAAGGAGAGGATCATCTCCGAAAAACGCATCATCACATTGTCGATCCATCCACCGACGTATCCTGCGAGAGCACCGTAGAGCGTTCCGATCACGCCTGCGATCGTGACGGAGAGGCATCCTGCAAGCAGGGAGTAGCGTCCGCCATAGATCACACGGCTGAAAATGTCACGTCCGAAGTTGTCCGTTCCAAACCAGTGGAGTGCGGATGGCGCTTTCAGACGCATCGTCAGATCCTGGGTGATCGGATCATATGGGGCGATAACCGGAGCGAGGATGGCAGCCAGAATCCATCCGAGACAGATGAGAATTCCCAGCGTAAAAAGATAGTTGGATTTCAAAAGTTTTTTCAGGGAATGAATCATTAGCTGCACCTCACTCTCGGATCGATGATTCCGTACAGGATATCGACGATCGTGTTGATAATCATGTAGTTGAGTGCAATCAACAGAGCGACTCCGATGATTGCAGGATAGTCAGCCGCCATGACAGATTCGTAGGCGAACTGTCCGACGCCCGGCCATTTAAAGATTGTCTCGACGAGAACCATACCGCCAAGCAGGTTGCCGAGTCCCAGACCAATGACAGTCATAACCGGGATCAGCGCATTGCCGAGTGCATGGTGGATAATCAGTGCCATACCGCTAAGACCCTTCGCTTTTGCAGTTCGGATATAGTCGGTAGACAGTGTGTCGAGCAGGTTCGATCTCGTGGTTCTTGTAATCAGTCCCATCGTGAAAGCAGCAAGCACGATGCTTGGCAGGATCAGATGACGGACTGCGTCGAGCGCCTTTGCCGTATCACCCTCGATCAGGCTGTCGATGACGTACATGCCGGTCACGGTTGCCGGGGCAGAGAACGAGTTGCTGAGTCGTCCCGGTCCCGGGAAGATCTTCATCTTATAATAGAAGAAATAGAGCATCAGCAGTGCAAACCAGAATGCCGGAATGCTGACGCCGGTGACGGAGATGGCTCTCACGATCTGATCGAGAATGCTGTTTCGGCGAATGGCAGAGATGATGCCAAACAGGATGCCGAACAGGGACGCGATCACAATGGAGAAAAGAGCCAGCTCCAGAGTTGCCGGATAGCACCGCGCGAGGTCGTCAAGGACCGGGCGGTTGGTGCGGATGGACGTTCCAAGGTCAAAATGCAGTAGGTCACGAATGTAGTAGAAATACTGCACAATGAGTGGCTGGTCCAGACCGTGTTTTTCGCGATAGGCAGCCACGATCTCCGGATCATTTAAGGCTCTCTGGCTCAAGTTTGCAACAACCGGATCACCCGGGATCATCTTTGTGAGGATGAAGACGAGGGTGGCAACTCCGAAAAGCATGACGACCAGATAAACCACACGTTTTCCAATAAATTTCAGCTCTCCCATTTAGTACCTCTCTTTTGAATCTTGTGATGCAATCGTAAAAAACTTCCTATTATTTTACATTAATTTCCGTCAGGTCGATCGTGTAGGAATCAAAGATATCTACATTTGCCAGACGACTTGAGTGTGCAATGTGTGCCGGAGCCTGTGCGATGACGATAAATGGACCATCCTCGTACATAGCATCCTGAATGTTCTCAAGAACCTGGGTTCTTGCATCGTTGTCGGTAGCAGCCATTGCCTCGGTGTACATACCTGCAAGCTCCGGATCAATCTCAGCAGTCCAGCCAGCACGTTTTCCTACGGTTCCACCCGGCAGGAACTCGAGCTGTACGTTCGGATCGCTGTAATCAACGCCCCAGTACATCACAGTGAATCCAAGCGTGCCATTGCGGTAAGCATCGCCGTAGCCGGCAGCCCATGCCTCGGTCACGATGTTGACGTCGATGCCAATCTGGGACAGGTCATCCTTTACCTTCTGAGCAAGGTCGGTCAGCTGGATACCCTCCATATCCAGATCGGATACGGTCATATCTATGCTGAAACCATCCGGATATCCGGCGTCAGCGAGGAGCTGTTTTGCCTCTTCGATGTTTGTGTAATCGTCCGGACGATCGCCCTTGCTTCCCATGAAGCCTTCCTGAATGATGGAGTAAGGAGTCACGGTTCCCTCACCGCAGATCATGCGGATGCCGGAGTAATCAAGTGCCTTGCGGATTGCCTTCTGGACGTTCGGATCAGATACCGGACCGCCGTACTGCTCATCCATGTTCATCATCACGAAGCCGATCATCTTTGTCAGACCGTCGGTGATCTCCACGTTCTCAGCACCTTTAAGCTCCTCGAGCGTGTCGTCGGTCAGATTCAGTGCGATGTCGATGTCTCCGCTGGAGAGCGTCATCATCTGGGTGTTTGCATCCGGCTGAATCTTTAAAATGTACTTGTCAACGTTTGTTGATGTGCCCCAGTAGTTCGGGTTCTTCTCAAGCACAACTTCCTCGTCCGGGGTGTAGCTCGTGAGGATGTACATACCGCTTCCTGCGCTTGCGCCATCGAGGAAGCTCTGTGCGGTATCGGTGGAAGCAGCATCTTCAGCGTCGGTTCCACCGTTCTCCTTGACAACTGCGCTGTCAAGAACAGCTAAGGAGCTGTAAGTCAGCTTAGAGAGAATTGCGCTGTCCGGCTCGGTTAAGTGGAAGACAACCGTGGAGTCATCCGGAGTCTCAATGCTGTCGATCGTGTCACAGATGAAGGACGGGTTGCCCTTTAAGTTCTTGGTACGGTTGATGCTGAATGCGACATCGGCGGAAGTCATCGTGTTGCCACTTGCAAAGACGATGCCGTTCTTTAATTTTACGGTCAGGGTCAGACCGTCGTCGGAGAACTCGTAGCTGTCTGCAAGAGCCGGCTGAGGAGTTCCGTCGTTCTCATAGAATTTGAACAGGTTCTCATAGCACGCATTGATGATCAGCTGAGGATACTTCTCATATACATATCCTGGATCGAGGGTGGAGAAACCAGCGCCCATTGCGACGATGACGGTGTTGTCGCCGGTGGAAGCCTGGGACTCGGAAGCGGAATCGGAAGATCCGGTCGGAGTCGTCTCAGTGGTGGACTTACCGCCACCACATGCTGTACAACCTACTGCGGTTGCCATAGCCAGTGCCAGAGCCATGAATTTTTTCTTTTTCATAATTGTGACCTCCTCTTTTTTTCTGTTTTGCAACGGTTCCGTATCGACAAGTTCAAGTTTAAGTTCAAGTTGCCGGTATCTTTCCGGTTGCAATGATTTTATCAGAGATGCCGGATTGCGGTTGCAGACCGACATGATCTCTCAGTCAAAATATTCAGGGAAGTGAGTATCCCTTGCTTAATCCCATGATTAGTCATGGATTCAGCTTGTTTTGTCTCAGTCTGTTCAGTTATAGAGATGACAGGCGACAAAGTGACCAGGCTCGATCTCTCGAAGCTCCGGAGTGTCGCAGGAACAGCGCTCGCACGCCTTCGGACATCTCGTGTGGAACCGACATCCGGACGGTGGATTTGACGGGCTTGGAACCTCGCCGGAGAGATGAATTCTCTCTTTCTGCTCGGAAGCGTCGACCTGCGGGATTGCGGAGAGAAGCGCCTCGGTGTAAGGATGATAGCGTTTTTCATAGAGCTGATCGTAAGTGGCGATCTCCACCATCTTTCCCAAGTACATCACTCCGACGCGGTCGCTGACCTGATAGACGACGTTCAAGTTGTGGGAGATGAAGAAGTAGGTAAGACCGAGTCTTTTTTTCAAATCCTGAAGCAGGTTTAAAACCTGTGCCTGCACCGACACATCGAGAGCGGAGACTGCCTCATCGCAGATGATGATCTGCGGGTTTAAGGCGAGCGCGCGGGCGATGCCGATACGCTGTTTCTGTCCACCTGACATCTCATGCGGATAACGGCTCAGATGATAGGTGTCGAGTCCGACGAGATGAAGAAGTTCCTCGATTCTCGCATTCACATCGATCTTTCCGGTCAGGTGATGGATCTCGAATGGCTCCATCAGGATCTGGCGAATCGTCCGTCTCGGGTTGAGGCAGGCAGAAGGGTCCTGAAAGATGATCTGTGCTTTCTTTCTCATCTGCTTTAAATCGTTTCCCCTGAGTGAGGAGATGTCCTCTCCGTCGAGGTAGACGTGACCGTCAGTCGGATTGATCAGTCGGATCAGCGTTCTTCCGAGGGTACTCTTTCCGCATCCGGACTCTCCGACGACACCGAAGGTCTCTCCCTTGAAGATATCAAAAGAGACATCGTCGACAGCGCGAACCGTGCCGGATTTCTTATCTTTTCCTTTGAAATATACTTTGACGTGATCGGCCCGGACAAGTACGTCTTTGGAATTTTCATGTTGTTCAGTCATTGTCAGAACCTCCTGTCGTTTCGTTCAAATTGTCGTAGCGCCAGCAACGCACCTTTCGATTTTCACCAGCGGAGAACACCGGAGGTTCTTCCTGCTTACAGCGCTCCGTCGCGTATGGGCATCTCGGCCAGAAACTGCAGCCTGTGATTTTATCGGTCGGGTTCGGAACCATGCCCTCGATTGTGCTTAATGGATTTCTCTCTCTCGTGATCTTCGGAATCGCACTTAAAAGTCCCTGTGTATAAGGGTGGAGAGGATTATCGAAAATCTCACGCACCGGAGCCTGCTCGACGATGTGACCGGTGTACATGACGATGACAGTGTCGCACAGCTCGCTGACAACGCCGAGGTCGTGGGTGATGAAGACAACGGAGGTCTTCATCGTCTCGTTCAAGTGGCGGATCAGATCGAGGATCTGAGCTTGAATCGTCACATCGAGAGCCGTTGTCGGCTCATCGGCGATCAGAATCTGAGGCTGACAGGCGAGAGCCATCGCGATCATGACTCTCTGGCGCATACCGCCCGACATCTGATGCGGATACTCGTAAGCACGAACCGCCGGATTTGCAATGCCAACTGCCTGCATCATGCGAATCGCCTCATCCATCGCTTCCTTCTTCTTCATTCCGCGGTGTAATCTGAGCGATTCTGCAATCTGCTTTCCACAGCGGAGGATCGGATTTAACGAAGTCATCGGCTCCTGGAAGATCATCGAGATCTCATTTCCGCGGATGCCTCTCATCTCTCTCTCAGAGAGTTTTGTGAGATCCTGACCGCGATAGAGGATCTGACCGCCGGTGATCTTTCCCGGGGGATTCGGGATCAACTGCATCATTGCGAGGGAGGAAACACTCTTTCCGCTTCCGCTCTCTCCGACGATTCCGAGCTTCTCCCCGCGATGAAGCGTATAATTTAAGTGATCAACCGCGTGTACGGTTCCCGCCATTGTCCGGAATTCCACGCACAGATCTTTGATTTCAAGTATCGTCTCTGCCTGATTCATAGTGCCCTCATTTCTGTTTCGTCTCTATTTCAACTATCTCAACTCTCTTTTGCTCTATCGCTTTGGTGTTCAACAATTTAAAGTAGTAGAGTAAAATGAATAAAAAAATACGAATTTATGGAATTTGTTATTTAAGTGACAGAATACCACATTTTTTTTAGGAATTCAATAAGAAGAAACAGAAAAAAAGAAAGCAAAACGATGGTGAAAGAGGGATCACAGGAAGAAGGCAGATCTTAAAAAATAAAGTATTCATGGGGGAGAAGTGGGAAAAAAGGCGAATGAAGATAGAAAAAAATCAAAAAAAGGTATGAAAAAGTATACTGGATTTTGTCACATTGTTGAACGAAACGCTGGAAAATGTTATAATCAGAACATCATTTAATGGGATGTGGTTTACAACTTGGGAAGATAGGTAAGTGAGGAAAGAGGAACACGACTTATGGAAGACAATATTTTTATGGAGGATCGCAAGCCGATCACCTTTGAGGAGTATTTACAGTATAATCCGAACAGCAGAGAGAATCTCGGGGAGGAGCTTCCGGTTCTCGTCTATCGTCTGCTCGAGTATTCGATCCGCGATGAGCTGCTTCAGACACTCGGAAAAGAAAAACAGGTCGAGATTTTCCGAAATGCGGGACGCAAGGCAGGCGAGTATTTTGCAAAGAATCTGTTGAACCTTGATCAGCCGATGGATACCTTCATTGCGGAGCTTCAGGAGAAACTCAAATCATTCAAGATCGGCGTACTCCGGATTGAGGATATCGATGAGGAGAATGGAAAGATCATTTTGACGGTATCGGAGGATGCAGATTGTTCCGGACTTCCGATTCTCGGAGAGACGGTCTGCAACTATGATGAGGGATTTATTGCGGGAATTCTTTCCCTGTACTCCGGAAAAGTATACACGGCAATCGAGATTGACTGCTGGGCGACCGGAGGCCGTGTCTGCCGTTTCTGCGCTGAGATCAAAGAATAAGAAGATTGAGGGAAAATCAAGGGGGGGGAAGAATGGAAGACAAAAATTGTGAAAGGCTGTTTGAATATCTGCGCGATATTCTTTACAGCCCGGATGCGTGCCCTCTGGATGTGGAGACTCTCGACCCTCCTTATCAGAAACTGGGAAAGGGGCTTCGTTTTCTTGATAAATCGGTGAAAGAAATGAAGGAGTATTCTGCGGAGCTCTCAAAGGGAAATCTCTCTGTTGCTCTGCCCGGACGGGAAAATTTTCTGTGTCAGAACCTCAAAAATATGCATACGAACCTGAAGCATATGACATGGCAGGCAAAACAGGTCGCAAGGGGGGATTACGCTCAGTCGGTTTCTTATCTCGGTGAATTCTCAGATGCTTTCAATAAGATGACGTCTCAGCTCAGGGAGCGTGAGATGCATCTGAAAGAGGAGGCGCAGAAAGAAAAGGCGCATGCGAGTATGATGGAGGGATACAGTCTGCTTCTGATGGAACTGATCTGTCGAAGTGAGGGGCAGATTCTTGTCGTCGGTGTGGAGAATGGTCAGGTGCTCTACTGTAACACGAAGGACGCAAATGAAGATCCGAAGACGAATGAGATTTTCAAGCTCTGCCTTGAGATGACGAAGAAGGCAGGGGCACTTGAACAGATTCAGGAAGAAGCAGAGAAAGTCTGGGAGGCGGAGGATTCTTTACATCGAATTTTCAAGGTGACGACGGGGCTCATGCACTGGCAGGGCGAGCTTGCCTATGTGCATATCATTCGTGAGGCGACTGAGGAGAGAACGAGGGAGAAGAAACTTGAGGTCGAGGCTTATCACGATCCGCTGACGGGAATTCACAATCGTACTTACTTCGAGGAGCAGATGGAAAAACTGCTTGAGCGCAAGGAGCAGATGGTGTTCTGTTACTGTGATCTCGATCACTTAAAGTATGTCAACGACCGCTATGGTCATCTTGAGGGCGACCGCTACATCTGCCGATTTGTGGAGACGGTGAAGTCCTGTGTCTGTGAAAATGACCTGTTTGCGAGAGTCGGGGGAGATGAATTCTGTATCATTCTCAGAAAGTGTCCGAAAGAGATGGCAGAGCGAAAAATGAGACGGATTCAGCGGGAATTTGAGGAGATTCTTGAAATTCCCTATCCTCAGAGCTTCAGTTGCGGTCTGGTGGAGATTTCCGGGAAAAACAGATCGCAGATGCTTGATGAGATCATACAGGATGCCGACCGTGCGATGTACGATCAGAAGCGGAATCACAAAGAAAAGTACGAAAAACAGCTGAATTATTCTGCGAGTGAGTGGATTATCAATCATACCCATGAAATGCATTAGACAAATTGTGATTATGTGGCGGATCTGGGAATGTGATTGGTCTGGATTATGCGTCAAATGGTCTGTATGCGGATCACAATGGTCAGGTTGGAAGTAATCATAAATATTATGGAAGATAGAAAGATTAGGTAAGAGATAAAAAATAATTATGAGGAAAAAAACAGATCAAAAGACGATACGGATGCGGGCGCTTTTCGTGTTTGTGATTACGTTCCTGATCGTGCTCGGAGCCTCTGTCCTACTGAATCAGAATCAGGAGAGGGGAGAGCGACTCAAGGCAATCTACACAGCAGAGTCGACGGTGAGCAGGGTCGAATCCCAGTTGAATCGGTATTTGGCAAAATCAGATTTGATAAAAAAGATGATTGAATCTGGGATGGATGTAGAGAGCAATCTGTTTGATACGTTGTCTGAATTCATGCAGGATGAGCGACACGTGATCGAGGCGCATGAGATTGCCAAGGATGGAATCATCAACCTCATATATCCGATGGAGGGCAATGAGGCATCTATGGGCTTAAATATGTTCGAGCATCCGGAGCGAAAGCAGGAAGCCCGTCTGGCAAAAGAAAGTGGGGATTACACGATTGCCGGTCCATTTGAGCTCGTTCAGGGTGGAACGGGAGTCCTTCTGTTTGACCCGATTTACCGGGCAGATGCGCAGGGGGAGAAACAGTTCTGGGGATTTTCGATCCTCGTTCTGAATTGGGAGCGTTTTCTTGAGGAGATGGAATTAGACAAGCTCGAGGACGCAGGCTACCATTATGAGATTTGGAAGAAGAATGCTTCTGGCGGAGAGAAAAACATTATTGCCCAGTGTAAGGATGATGAAAAGATTCGCAGGAATACGCTGAGTGTTGCGTGTGAGGTTCCGAATGATGTCTGGTACTTTGACATTGTGCCGGTAAATGGCTGGGTGAGTCTTGAGCAGGCTGTCTCAGGGATTGTGGTCGCCTTTATTCTGGCACTTCTTCTGATGCTCGGATACTGGCAGTTTGAGGAGCAACGAAGGAAGGATCTCCTTCATGCAGAAAAATTGGAGAAGATGGCAGAGGAAGCACGCTCTGCAAATGAGGCGAAAACACGATTTCTCTTCAACATGAGTCACGACATCCGAACGCCGATGAATGCGATTATCGGATTTTCCAATTTTTTGAAACAACACATTGATGACAGGGAGAAGACCTTGGAGTACATCGACAAAATCCAGACCTCGAGTTCGTTTCTGCTCTCTCTGATCAACGATGTGCTTGAGATGGCGAGGATCGAGAGTGGAAAGGCGATGCTTAAGATGGAGTCCGGTTGTCTCAGTGATCTGGTCAATTCTCTGAATGCAGTTTTTGAGCCGAGCATTCGCACCAAGAACTTAAAGTACTCCTGCAATCTGAATGTTACTCATGAGTATCTGATCTGCGATAAGACGAAACTTCGGGAGATTATTCTCAACATCCTCGGCAATGCGATCAAATACACGCCGGATGGAGGGCAGGTCACGGTGGACATCACCGAGGAGAATTTGGCGAGAGAAGGATATGCAAGGTATCGTTTCGTCGTGAAGGATACTGGAATCGGAATGAGCGAGGAATATCTGCCCCATATCTTTGAGGAGTTTACGAGAGAGCGGACGAGCACAGAGAGCAAGGTGTTCGGTGCCGGTCTCGGACTTCCGATTGTGAAGGCTCTGATCGATCTGATGGAGGGAACGGTTGAGATCGAGAGTAAGGTCGGGGAGGGAAGTACGTTTATCGTAACTCTTCCGTTTCAGCTTGCTGATCAGGAGAAGATTCGGCTTCTCGATCAGAGAAAGAGTGAGAAGACGGACTTGCAGGTATCGGATTGGGGGGAGGAGAAGCTTCGGGAAGATCTGAAGATACCGGAGAAAGCGAAGAAATCAGAGAAAACAGTCAAGAATTCCGAATCGAGCCAGGAAGCGTGTTTTCAGGGAAAACGAGTACTTCTCGCCGAGGACAACGATCTCAATGCCGAGATTGCGGAGACGATTCTCGAGGAGAGAGGGTTTGTCGTGGAGCGTGCCGCCGATGGAGAACTCTGCGTGGAGGAGCTTCAAAAAAAGCCGGAGCGCTATTATGATATGATTCTGATGGATATTCAGATGCCAAACATGGATGGTTATACGGCTGCTGAGGTTATCCGAAAGCTCAAAGACCCGAGACGACTGACTCCGATCGTCGCAATGACGGCGAACGCATTTGAGGAAGACCGGCGAAAGGCGTTTGAGGCGGGGATGAATGCTCATATTGCCAAGCCGATCAATGTGGATGCAATGTTTGAAACAATTCGGGAGATCCTTTCTGAGAGTGCGGACAGTGCAGACAGAGGAGAAGGTGAAAAGCAAGACACAGAATCAAAATCGGACCAATAACGGACCAGTAAAGAAAGACAAAAAAGATTTTGAGAGATTTTGATTTTGAATGTATATAGAAAAACGATGGAGGAAGCAAGTTATGTATGCAACATTCTGGTCGCTGGTACCGCCGATTGTGGCGATTGTGCTGGCATTGATTACAAAGGAGGTGTACAGTTCCCTGTTTATCGGAATTGTCACCGCGTCATTGTTCTGTACACAGTTTCATATTGTGAACGCGTATACAATGATGTTTGAGGAGGGATTTATCGCGTCACTCGCGGATGCCTCCCATGTGGGAATTCTGATCTTTCTGGTTGTGCTCGGAACGATCGTCGTTTTGATGAACCGTGCCGGTGGTTCTGCTGCCTACGGAAAATGGGCGCAGAACAGAATCAAGACGAGACGGGGAACTCTGCTTGCGACGTTTGCACTTGGCGTTCTCGTCTTCGTGGATGACTATTTTAACTGTCTGACAGTCGGCAGTATCATGCAACCGGTTACAGACAGGCACAACGTGTCCCGCGCAAAGCTCGCCTACATCATCGATGCGACCGCAGCTCCGGTCTGCATGATTGCCCCGATCTCCTCGTGGGCGGCAGCAGTTGCCGGTGTGACTTCTGACACGGACGGACTTGATCTCTTTATCAAGACGATCCCATACAATCTGTATTCCCTGCTGACGATCGCAATGATTCTGATGATCATCTGTCTCGATATTGACTTTGGACCGATGAAGAAGCATGAGGACAATGCGAAAAAGGGAGATCTCTTCACCTGCGGAAAGAAAGTCGAGGATGACGGTTCGATGAGAGCGATCTCGACAAAGGGAACGGTTGTTGACCTCGCGGTCCCGGTGATCGTGCTGATCATTTGCTGTGTGACGGGAATGATCTACACGGGCGGATTCTTTGAGGGAGAGAGCTTCGTCAAGGCATTTGCCGGATCGGATGCATCGCTTAGCCTTTCAATGGGATCGGCACTGGCTCTGCTGTTCACGATCGTATTTTATGTCAGTCGGAAAGTCCTGACGTTTAAGGACTGCATGGATGCGTTTCCGGATGGATTTAAGGCGATGATCGGACCGATCCTGATTCTGACCTTCGCATGGACGCTCTCCAAGATGACAAATATGCTCGGCGCGCGTGAGTACGTCAGCATGATTTTTGAGGGAAGTGCCTCCCACATGATGGCTCTGCTTCCGGCGATTGTCTTTGTCGTTGCGATTTTCCTTGCATTCTCGACCGGAACTTCCTGGGGAACGTTCGGAATCCTGCTCCCGATCGTTGCAGGAATCAATCTCCCGTCAGAGCTTCTCGTGATCACAGTTTCCGCCTGCCTTGCAGGAGCAGTCTGCGGAGATCACTGTTCTCCGATTTCCGACACGACGATCATGTCATCTGCCGGAGCGCGCTGTGATCATATCAACCATGTGACAACCCAGATTCCGTATGTGGTGTTGGCTGCTTCCGTCTCCTTTGTCGGATACTGCATCGCGGGAACGGTACAGAACGCATGGATCGTTCTTGCAATCTGCATTCTGATCCTGCTTGCTCTGCTTCTCGGTATCCGGAAATTTGTTTCCGGAAGAGAGATTGAAGGTTAATGGCTTAAGAATATATGATGAGGTAAGCAAGTTTAATGTTATAGAGATAAATGATTAGTAACTAAAACTTCCCACACCGGTACGGTGTGTTGAACCTTGAAAATTCAATATTTCAGCCAATAAAAAAGGCATAAACCTGTTCCGTTTGGTATAATGGAATTGACTAGAAACCATCTTTACAAAGGAGATTTATGCCATGTCCAGTATACCACAAAATCATTTCAATGAGAACGTCTTAAGTGATTGTGTTCAGAGATTTTTTTCCAAACATCATGTCGGTAAGCTTCTTGCCAGATGTAATGGAATGAAAGAAAAAGGTATTTCGCCTGTTTCTCTGCTTCGTTACAAACTCAGCAACATTTTTGTCGGAAGAAGTATGTATATGCAGCAACGGACCGGCTCTTTTAAGGAAGCTTTTTCTAAGAACACTTTTTACCGTTTCCTTAATTCTGCAAAAACAAACTGGCTCCGTTTTACTTCTCTTCTTGCAGCCGACATCGTCAACAATGACATTCGTGATCTGACAAATCAGGAAAGAAAAAATGTTTTCATTATTGATAACAGTCTTTTCAACCGTACCAGCTGTAAAAAAACAGAACTGGGATCAAAAGTTTTTGACCACACGGATATGCATTTCAAAAAGGGCTTCCGGATGCTTACTTTAAGCTGGAGTGATGGAAATACACTAATCCCTGTAAACAGCTGTCTATTAGCATCTTCAAAGGATACAAATATCATCGGCCCGGTAAAGGATTTTGATCACAGAACACTTGCAGGAAAAAGACGTAAGCTTGCTCAGACAAAAGCGCCAGAGGCAATGATGATATTATTGGATACTGCCCTCCGTGCAGGCATGAATGCAGACTATGTCCTGTTTGATTCCTGGTTTTCCAACCCGGTACAGATTACAGCCATTCATTCTAAAGGTATGGATGTAATTGCCATGATCAAGAAAAGCAGTCGGATCAAATATTCCTACTGTGGTGAACAGCTGAATATCAAAGAGATCTATTCCCGAAATAAAAAACGTCGTGGCAGATCAAAATATCTGCTTTCTGTTGATGTCATGGTAGGAAAGGAAAATCCAATTCCGGCAAAAATCGTATGCGTAAGAAATAAAGCGAATCGCAAAGACTGGCTTGCTTTTATCTGTACAGATACGACTCTTTCTGAGGAAGAGATCATCCGCATTTATGGAAAACGCTGGCAGATTGAGGTTTTCTTCAAAGCCTGCAAATCTATGCTGAACCTGATTGGGGAATGCCATAGTTTATCCTATAATGCATTGACAGCCCATGTAGCGATCGTGTTTACCCGATATATGTTGCTTGCAACAGAACAACGTCAAAATGAAGATCAACGAACTCTTGGAGAATTGTTCTTCTTCCTTGTTGATGAAATGGCAGACATTACTTTCAGCAGATCACTTGGCATCCTGATGGATGCCTTAATGGCAAGCCTTCAGGAAATCTTAAAGCTCAGCAATGAACAGCTGACTGCTTTTACTGCTGATTTTGAAGCAAGACTGCCAGAATATCTGCGAAATGCGCTCCATCCCAAGGCAGCAGTGGCATAAATCACTATTTTATTAGCTGAAATATTGAATTTTCAAGGTGCGAATCCCATTTTAGGTATGGGAAGTCTTAGTTCTTAACTTTTATATCCTACCTTATTAACTATCCCATCGTCTGAATTATCAGGTAGAATTTCTAGAATATCATCAACTGTACAGTTCAACTTAAGGCAAATTCTTGCAATGACTTCCATAGAAACCATTTCATCTCTACCCATTTTGCTCATTGTACTTGGGCTAACATCCGCCAACGCACATAGTTCTTTTTTCATCATTTTTCGATCAATCAACATTTTGAATAGTCTATTATAAGAAACTGCCATACTATACCGCCCTCTATCTACACTTCCACGCTCTGTTATAGAAAAACTCATGAATAAAATTATAGCACAATTATTTTTGTAAGTAAATTAATAATAGTGACTTCTCGCAAGTCTGACTTTTAAATAAACATGTTTTCACTCTCCCGCAACCTCATCTTCAAATGCGTATTGCGTTTTGTGACGGTCACATTTCGCACTGCGTATGCCAGCGCCTTCTTTGTGCCGACAATCACGAGCACCTTCTTCGCGCGGGTGATTCCGGTGTAGATCAGATTGCGCTGGAGCATCACAAAATGGCTCATCAGCACCGGCATGACCACAATCGGATATTCCGAGCCCTGCGCCTTATGGATTGTCGTCGCGTAGGCATGCACGATCTCATCCAGTTCCGTCGATTCATACGAGACTATCCGTCCATCAAAATCCACACTGAGCACTCGATTCTGCATATCCACGGACACAACGAGCCCAATATCTCCGTTGAAGACTTCTTTCTCATAGTTGTTTCGGATCTGCATCACCTTATCATTGACGCGGTAGGCATATCCGCTTCGGAAAAGCTGGTCGCCCTGCGGATTTAAGGCTTCCTGAAGCATCAGATTTAATTTTCCTGCGCCAACAACACCGCGCTGCATCGGCGTGAGCACCTGGATCTGCGACGGCGCAACCGCATAATATCTTGGCAGTTTTGTCTTGACGAGCTTCACGATCTCTTCCGCTGCCTCCTCCGGCTCTTCCTTCGATGTGAAGAAGAAATCCGTGTCCGCTCCATTTGAGATGTCAGGCATCTGTCCCTGATTGATCCGGTGCGCATTCGTGATGATTCGACTGCTGAGTGCCTGCCTGAAAATCCTCGTCAGACGGATCACCGGAACGGTCCCGGAATCCATGATGTCACGCAGGACATTTCCCGCGCCGACAGACGGAAGCTGGTCAATATCTCCGACGAGAATCAAACGCATTCCCAGCGGAATTGCTTTGAGCAGTGAGTTCATCAGCACAATGTCGATCATCGAGCATTCATCGACAATCAGCACATCGCCCTCAAGCGGATTCTCCTCATTTTTCTGGTAACCCTCCGGCGGTTTACACTCCAAGAGTCGGTGAATCGTCTTTGCCTCAAGTCCTGTCGCCTCGGTCATTCGTTTTGCCGCCCGCCCCGTCGGCGCTGCAAGCAGAATCTTTAATCCAAACGACTGAAATGCCGTGATGATTCCCTGCGTTGTCGTCGTCTTTCCGGTTCCCGGTCCACCCGTGAGCACCATGACTTTTGAAACCGCCGACTGGCGAATCGCCTCGGTCTGCACCTCATCGTACTCCATATGGACGCGCTCCTGAATCTTTTTGACATCGACGGAAAGATCTTGGTTTCCTGTCTTCTGCCTTGCCTGCATCAAAGATGTCCAAAGACGATCCTGAGCCGGTGTCTGAGTCAACCGCCGAAGTCTTGATGCGACACCCGTCTCCGCATAATAAAATGGTGGAAGATAGATGGAATCCCCCTCTTCCTCTCTCCACGCTTCACAGATCAAATCCTTATTCTCCCGCATCTTCTCAATCGCCCCGGCAATGCACATCTCATCTGCTTCGAGAAGCTCCACTGCCTTCTTAATCAACTGTTCCCGCTCCGCATAGACATGACCCTCATCCGCGAGTGCGCTGAGTGTATACATGATTCCGCTCCGGATTCGCGCAAAATCATCCTTCTCGAATCCCAGTTTCTGCGCAATCCCATCTGCGGTCCGAAATCCGATTCCCCAGATATCATCCGCAAGGCGAAACGGATTTTCTTTCACGATCTGGATGCTCTCATTTCCGTACTGACGATAGATTTTCCCCGCAAATGCTGTGCTGACCCCATGATCCTGAAGAAACAGCATGATATTCTTGATCTCCTTCTGCTTCTCCCAGCTCTCATGAATCATCCGGATTCGCTTCTTGCCGATCCCCTCCACTTCCAGCAGGCGCTTTTCATCGCTCTCAATCACCTCGATCGTCTCTGTCCCGAACTTCTGCACAATCCGCTTTGCAAACTTGGGTCCGACTCCCTTGATCAGACCAGAACCGAGATATTTCTCAATCCCGAAAACGGTCGCAGGCATCGTCTCCTCCCAGCTCTCCGCCAGAAACTGTCGCCCGTATTTGCTGTCAATCTTCCAGTTTCCGTCGACTAAAAGAACCGAGCCGACGTTGACATCGAGAAGATTTCCGACGACCGTCACAAGATCGCTGTAATTCTTGACCGCGCACTTTAAGACGGTGTAGCCATTTTCCGGATTCTGGTAGGTGATTCGCTCCACGACACCGCGAATCCGCATCGTTCTTGATCTCTCTCCATTCTCTCCCATAAGCAAAACCCCTCATTTATCTGCCATTTACTTGCAGTTTACTTGCAATTTCCTGTCATACAAAAAGAATATGCCCTGGCACATCTATACAAAAAAACCCTTCGGAAAACAGCCTGTCTCCCAAAGGGTCTTTTTTCACAAAATCAAATTTTTATTAAACTCTGGACAGATACTCACCAGTACGGGTATCAATCTTGATCTTGTCGCCGTTGTCTACGAACAGCGGTACATATACGGTAGCACCAGTCTCTACGGTAGCCGGCTTGGTTGCACCCTGTGCGGTATCACCCTTGAAGCCCGGCTCGGTGTTGGTGATCTCCAGCTCTACGAACAGCGGAGGCTCAACAGAGAATACCTTGCCGTTGTAAGAGCAGATCTTAACGGTCTCGTTCTCTTTCACGAACTTCAGAGCATCGCCGATTACGTCCTTAGCCAGAGCCATCTGCTCATAGTTCTCCATGTTCATGAAGTTGTACAGATCGCCATCCTCGTACAGATACTGCATATCTACACGGTCAATTCTTGCAGCCGGGAACTTCTCGGTCGGACGGAAAGTTCTCTCTACAACTGCTCCGGTCATAACGTTCTTAATTTTGGTTCTTACAAATGCAGCGCCCTTACCCGGTTTTACATGCTGGAACTCTACGATCTGATAAACAGCTCCATCCATGTCCAGGGTAATTCCGTTTCTAAAATCACCTGCTGAAATCATGTGATATTCCTCCTTGAATTTGCGTACTCGCTCATAATCTATCTTATTTTATAATAAACATCCTGTTTTTTCAACTGTTTTTTTTCGCGCATCCCCGATTTTCCCTGTCAATCAAGCCTATTTTAGACTTTTCCTGTAAAAATAAAGTACAATCGCCTCTAGATACCGTTTCAGCACGATCTGAATCTCCTCTTTCGGGTTGATCGGTTTGACAAGAATCCCGTAAATCCCACTGCGATTTGCCCCGTAGACATCCGTAAAGAGCTGATCGCCGACAAAGATCGTGTTCTTCTCATCGGTTCCCATTCTCTCCATCGCCTTCCGATAGTTCTTTACAGATGGCTTTCCCGCCTTATAAATATACGGGGAATCCACCTGATCGGCAAACGATCTGACTCTCGGCTCCTTATTGTTTGAGAGCAGGCAGGTCTTCATTCCCATCGCATGCAGACGCGAAAACAATGCAACCGCCCTCTCATCTGCGGGGACGCCATGAGGAACAAGGGTATTATCAATGTCAAAGACAGCACCTCGAATTCCCTTCTCGTACCACGATTCCCAGTCAATCTCGTAGGTGCTGTCGACCCACTCTTTTGGATAAAAACGTTCCAGCATGCTCTTCCCCTATTCTGTGTTCCTGTTCACGCAATACTCCTGTATTACTCTTATATGACTGCTTTTCTACTTATCTTCTTTTCTAGTTATTTGCTTTTCTTGTACTATTCGTTTTTCTTGTACTGCTGTGTTGCTACTTATCCTGTACTTCCTGCTTCTTTAACAGTTTTCCCAGTTCTTCCATGAACGTATTCACATCTTTGAATTCCCGGTAAACGGACGCAAATCTCACATAGGCAACCTCATCGAGTTTCTGGAGTCTTGCCATCACAAGCTCTCCGATCACGGAGGTCTCCACTTCCTTCTCTTCCATGTTGAAGATCTGATTCTCAATCTCATCAATCGCCGCATTGATCTGCTGGGTCGATACCGGACGCTTGTGACAGGAATTGACAATCCCTGACTCAATTTTGGAGCGGTCATATTCCTCGCGCGAGCGGTCTTTCTTGATCACCATAAGTGGCATGGTTTCTAATTTCTCATAAGTCGTAAAGCGCTTTCCGCAGGTCTCGCACTGACGGCGACGGCGAATCGAACTATTGTCATCCGCTGGTCTTGAATCGATGACCTTTGTATCGGCAGCACCACAAAATGGACATTTCACTGATTGTCTCCCCTCTCTTTCGTCTCTCGGATTTTCACCAGTGTTACTGTTCACGCGTTGCGCAAACAGCAACGGATTTTGCCGATGCTTCGCATTCCAAATCGGCAAAATCTGCTACCATCCCTGTATCATACGGCATTTTCAGTTCAGAAAATGCCTACCCGTGTGCAGTAACTATCTTATTTTCTCTTATCTTTCTTTTCAACAAGATTTCTTCTTGTTTTCTTTCTTCTTTACAAGTTTTTTCTCTTTTTTGAATACTTTTTGAATAGCTTCATTTTACATGACCATGCATAGATATGCAAGCAATTTTTCCTTTATTTCCGTCATTTTTTGCCGTCTTTGCACGGTTTTTCTGCATCTTTCGGCTTTTTCATTTCCACGAGAATCAAATCATCCCCGATCTGCTTGACATCGCCAAATGGAATCACATATTCTTTCTCATGTCCGAAGATTCCGCAGATGCATCCTGCCTCCGGAACGATCAGATGTTTGATACACCCGGTCTTCGGATCGAAATCGAGATCCCCGACAAATCCGAGCCTTTTGCAGTCACAGATATTGACGACTTCCTTTCGTTTTAGATCAGAAAAACGCATAGAACCCACCCCATTTCTGGTGTATTCTATGCGCAATCCCGATTTTCGGTGATTCCCAAACAGCAAGAATCATAGATCTTTCGTCGCCTACTCTTTATCCCGCTTTATCTCTCAGCGTCTTTCATTATCTCTCAGCGTTGATGCCGAACTCCTCCGGCTGGAAACGCGGGCAGACATTCTCGGAAGAGGTGATAACAGATGCAGAGAGTCTTGTTCCGATCTCCACTGCCTCAGCGAGCGTCTTTCCGTAGGTCAGTGCACTTGCCGCACCTGCACAGAATGCATCACCTGCACCTGTCGTATCTTTTACGGTCACCTTCTGTACCGGGCAATATCCGCAATGTCCCTGATCATCTGCGTAGACAGAACCCTGTGCGCCCATCGTCACGATCATAGACGGAATCTTTGCGACTTTCAGGCGCTCCGTGAGAATGTCACAAAGCTCCTGCGGTGTCTTCTCACTGTAGTCATCTGCAAAAAAGATTCCTGCCTCAAGCTGATTGCAGATAAAGCAGTCAAAGCTCTTGAGGAAGTCCCGACGCTCAACCGCAATGCTCATGTTGCTGACCACACCGTAGAGCTTCTTGTCGTACTTCTCGCAAAGCTGGACCACCTTCTTGACGATCTCCTTGTCGATATCAACTTCCAGAATCACAGAATCACAGTTCTCGATGATCTCATCTCCGTGCTCCTCGAGAATCGACAGAATCGGCATCAGGTCCGGGCGCTGGGAAATCGATCCAGCCAAATCTCCGCTGTTGTCAAAGACTGCCAGCCAGGTTCCCATTCCATTCGGAATCGTCTTCATGTACTCCGTATTTACCTTGTGATTCTTTAATTTGCGAATAACTGCCTCACCGAGCGCAGAATCATCGACAATGCCAAGGAACGTCGGTCTCAGCTCCATATTTGCGATATCTTCCACGACATTTCGGCTTACTCCGCCGTGAATGTACTCGACACGACCGGCATTTCTGCCGTCCGGAATGTAGATATCCTCCGGAAAGCCCTTGATATCTACAAATACTGCTCCGAGAACTACGATTCCATTTTTACTTCCTGCCATTTTTAAACTTACCTGTTTCCCTTTCTTCTGCATTTCGCGTATATTTTTATTTTTGATTTTTTACCTATATTTTTCCGCGTTTTTACGCTAATTTTCGCATAACACAGTGATGATAGCAGATTTTCTTGCTTTTGACCAGAGGATTTCCGCAAATCTTTCGGATATCTTAAATCTTTTCCGGTCACAGTTTGATATAATAACACTAACGAAAAGGAGTGTACGATTTTATGCGCAGATTTTTAACGCTTATCATAACGATTCTGACCCTCGGAATCCTTCTGACCGGATGCCAGATCTTCTCCTCTGAGGTTTCCTCGACCACATCGGGACAAGCTCATGCAGGGCATTTTTCAAATTCACAACACAGACGAGATTCTGCCGACAGGCAGCGCCAGAATCAGAATCAAAATACCAATCAATCATCTCAGGATCAACCACAGAACTCGCTTCAAGATCCATCACAAAATCTGTCTGACGACCGGACTTCAGGCACTGAGACAACGTTCTCCGATGATTCAGGTACTTCCTCCCAGATGGTCTATTTTGAGGAAACCTGCCTGAGTGCGACAGGGCGTAAGGCTCATTTAAATGGCAAGCATGCGACGCTCTCGATCACTCACATTGTCGGAAACAGTGAGCGCCCCTCCAAAAACGGTGAGGCGAATTTTTCGTGTCTCGGTGCGCCCTGCATTCTTCTCCATGACGGAGCTGTCGCAGTCCGCTTAAACGGACAGTACATGCTCTTTCTCGCGGATGACACGATCGAGTACGAGGGCATTTACAAAAAGAAAAAGGATGTCTCGAAAGACACCCTCAAATGGCTGCATTTCTATGACTCCCTCTCCGAAGCCGAGAGAAACGCGCTCAATATGATTCCGTCTGAGCTTGCAGACGAACTTCCGCCCGAACGCTTTGCGATGGAGACTGCTGCACCCGCCTCATTCTCCGAGGATGCCCCCTCCTACATCGAGGCATTGACGGAAAAAGAGCTAAACGAGACTGAGGATCTCGCCCAGTCGTATTTCAACGAATCCTCCTCCGACGGGGAAGGCGTCGATCAGATCTACCCGCTCGACGGCGACTTTGCACTCTACCACAACGCCGGGATCGAGGCGGAATACGGGCCCGGCAACCTGATCATCTATAAGATCCTGACCGTTCAGGACAGACGCACGGGAAATTCATTTCACACGGTCAGCATTGCGCGATCAAGCAAATCCGGCGCGTGGAAGATCATCAATGCCGGACAGCAGGGTAGTTGATTTTCGGAATTCACCTGCCCTTCGTTCATTCATCTGCATTATTCCCGCATACGGTATCCCACGCCGATCTCCGTGTTGATGTAATGCGGTTCCGCCGGGTTCTTCTCGAGTTTTCTGCGAATGTTTGCCATATTTACGCGCAAAATCTGGTTATCGGTGTCGGCGTAAGGACCCCAGATTTCCTTTAAAATCAGATCGTAGGTCAGAACCTTTCCCGCATTCTGCGCGAGCAGGGAGACGAGCTTGTACTCAATCTGAGTCAGATGCACCTCATTTCCATCGAGAGTCACGAGACGCTTATCAAAATCAATTCGAAGTCCGTCACTCTCATAGACAACTGCACGAGGTTTGTGGGCAGACTGGACGCTGTGACGCAGGGCAGTCCGGATTCTTGCGAGAAGCTCCTCCGATCCAAACGGTTTCGTGATGTAATCATCTGCTCCCGCATCGAGCGCTATCACCTTCTCTCTCTCCAAGGTACGAGCAGAAATCACGATCACCGGAATCGAGGCAAACTCTCTGACTTTGCGAAGAACCTCCATTCCGTCGATATCCGGCAGTCCCAGATCGAGAAGAATCAGATCCGGATGATGAGAGGTGCACAGCGAGAGACCTGACATTCCATTCTGTGCGCAGAGTGCCTTGTATCCATTTGAAGTCACAATCGTTTCTATGTAATTTCCAATCGTCTTTTCGTCTTCAATAATCAAAATCGTTGGCTTATTGTTCATTTTTTTCCTCCCCAAGCGGTAATGTAAAAATAAATTCAGCTCCCCGGTCATGGTTTACTGCACAGATTGTACCGTGATGCGCAGTGATGATCGTCTTACAGATCGTCAGTCCGATTCCCATTCCCTTGTGCGAATCTCCACTGCCGTTTTTATCGATTCCAACGCCGTCAAAAATCGTATCCAACCGTGCCGGATCAATGCCCTTTCCGAAATCCCGGATATGGAAAACGGCATTTTCCGCTTCCTTTGTCACCCGAAATTCGATCTCATCCTCAACGCCGGAATGGTAAACTGCATTCTCAAGCAGATTGATGATCACCTGCTCAATCAGCATCGCATCCATCGGAACCATCAGAAATTCATCCGGAACGCTGACGCGCACCTTCGCCTTCGGCAGACGGCGACGAAAACGCATCATTGCCTCAGAGACTACTTCCTCAAGTGGTTCCGGGTTTGTGTTGACCTTGGTATCTCCAACCTGAATTCGCGTGACCGTGAGCAGATTTTCGACCATATTCAAGAGCCAGTTTGCATCCTCCCGGATGTTTGTGACCATCTCCCGCTTCTCACTCTCCGACATGTGATCCCCACCCTCAAGATAGGCATTTGCCATTCCGATCATTCCGGTCAGCGGAGTCCGTAGATCATGGGAAACCGCACGCAGAAGGTTTGCACGCATCGTCTCCTTCTCTGCCTCAAGAAGCATCTTGTCACGCTCTTTTAAAATCTTATTTTTCTCTTTCAGCTGGGTCGTCGTCACACTCGTGATCGAGGAAATGATCATCATTCCGCCAAACGTCACGAGATAGCCGTCAATCGAAAAGTTCAGACTCATATACGGATAAGTGAATGCAAAATTCACACAGAACACACCTAGCAGAGAAGCGACAATTCCGGCCACATATCCGGTCGTACAGCGCGCCGTGAACATCACGGCAAGCACGTAGATGATCGACACACTCGCATCATTCTGTCCAAGATGAAGATACGCAAGCGCACCGAGCGTCGCAATCGACATGAAGAAAAACACGACTCCCATGTTTTTCGCATACTGCCAGTAGCGTCTCTTTTTCTCACTAATTTTTGTCTCTAATCCCATATTTTGCGTTTTTGTCTTATTATTTTTATCCCAGTCAGCGATAGAAAACTCCCCCTCTCCCATACAATCTAATATCTAGCAAATAATTTTTCATTGTATTCAAATCAGGCTTCACAGCGAAAAAGTCACTGCAAACCCGTGTGAGACGTTGGTGCTTAGAGCGCGTACTTTGCGCTCTTATGCACCGCTACGTCGAACCCGGAGCGAGAGCGAGTTTGCAGAACTTTACTC
>OOBK01000596.1_pt1 | contig 23561 bp, 19 predicted proteins | sample 1671541 | NCBI WGS metagenome assembly OOBK01 (sample SAMN06348167, study PRJEB24527) | human gut metagenome | biome: human gut; feature: ankylosing spondylitis patient; material: feces | host: Homo sapiens | place: China | collected 2015-10 | reverse complement strand
ATGATAAAATCTGCAATAAAATCAGTAGGACTCGACCCCGACAGCAAGAAAAAAGTAAAAACTTTTTCACTGGGAATGAAACAACGATTAAATATTGCACAGGCAATTTTTGAAAATCAGAAAATTATATTGCTTGATGAACCGACAAATGCATTGGATGAAGATGCAGTGCAGCTTATATATAAAATAATAAGAGAGGAGAAGTCAAGAGGCGCAACGATTATTGTAGCCACTCATCATAAAGAAGATTTAAAGGAAGTGTGTGATGTGATATTAAAAATTGCGGAGGGAAAAATTGTTGAGGAAAATGAAAATAAATAAGTATTTTCTTGGAATTGTTCTTATAATCATAATAATTATGTACTTTATGGCTGGAGTTCTTTTCCTGGGAAATACAAGAGAAGATAATAATATGAAAGTTAGTACTGTACAACAGAGCATAGAATATCAGACTTTTAAGTCTGAAACAGAAGGCTATAATCTTGCATCAAAATACGCAGAAAATCTGCAGAATAATTCTTTGGACAAAGAAGCTATTGATTTACAATTGCAGGAGGCAAAGAAATTTTTACAGGATAATATTAAAGGAATAAGCAGGGAAAGTGATAATTTTGCGCAGATGTTTTATTATTGTGGGATCATATATGGGTTAGATGATATTTACAATTGTGGAGATTATGAATTTGTAAAGGTTGGAATGGAAGTCAGAGAGTATATTATTAAAGTTCAAGATGGTGATATGGATGATGAGATTGAAACTGACTTATATGATAAGCTGACAAAACTCACTGCTGATGATATACAGGAGGTTGTTAACGCAATTGATAATTAAAACAAGATAAAAATAGCAAATATCTAGGACACTGCAATAAACAGGAGCCTCGCAGGAGCACTGATGTAAAATCCGCGTAGTATGAGCGTATTTTGCAGCAAGTGCTACTGTCAGGCTCCGTAATTTTAGCCAATAAACTGAAACACTTTATTTCTTTTTCTTCCACGCAAGCAGCCTCTCCACATGCAGCGGCTTTCCCTGAATAGCCTGCACCTTCAATCTGTTCTCCTCACTGAAACCAACCAGAATATCATGATTAGCCTCAGCCAGATAATCGATGATACCATCGATATCAGACTTCGTGTTCTTCGGACAATGAATATACAGATGCTTATTTGCGGAAATATGCAGTGTATATGAGATGCTGAAATGATACCACAGAATCTTGTGCAGGGTAGAGTATTTGTAAATCCATAAAATCTCTTTGATAGGCACGATGGCATTGCCATAAGGCGAGGTCATGATAAAATAGTGCTCTGTGATAAACATATCCTCAGTGGCAAGCTGTGGCAGTGTCGCAAGCTCCTCCTCAGCCTCGGCAAGCAGCTTGTGTGGGTTGCCGAATACAACAAGATTCTGACATGCCGGTGCCAAAACAGGAAACCTGATGCACAGGATGTAGAATATCAGGCTGATAACAGCATAGATGAGAGTACCAAAATAAAAAACAAACATAGAAATAGTAGTTTTCAAATGGTACTCAGGCTCATTAAGATAGCAGCCTGTTATGGTATCGGAGAGTCCCTTGGAATCCCAACTCAGATCCTTCGACAGTTTATTTACAAACTGTGTGTAGGTGCCCTTGCCCTTTACGATTTTGCCGACCACTGTGAGCTTATCGATAGAGGGCAGACCCTCCTCACAGGTGGATGGTGCAAGCAGTACAATAGAGCAGTGCTCATCGCGCATGCAGTAGTAGTAATAGCCCTTGATGTCGTTGCCGTCCTTCATGGTGTAGCCGGTAAAGTAAAGCTTTTTAAGGGTGGTTTTTACATATCTGTCCGAATCCTTGTATGCAGCTTCAAAGCTGACAGAATCGTCAATATGTATGGGCGATAAAATATCTCCGAGTGAAAATGCAAACCATAGCACGGTAAGCAGAATGATGTATACAATCGGGGAGAAAAGACGCCTTTTGTAAAATGCTTTTATGTTTTTTGTTATGTAGTGTTCGTAATTATCAATCATATGCTTAGTATAATGGTTTTTGTGCCTTATATCAACCTTGATTTTAAGACATTTAATTGTTATTATATAGTTACGGTAAATAGAAACACGAAATGAGGTAATTATGGAAGCATACACGAGTTTTGCCCGGGTGTATGACATGTTCATGGACAATGTGCCATATGAGGTGTGGGGCAGATATATTGTCGAAAAACTGCGTGCAAATGGCATAGACAGTGGATATGTCGTGGACTTAGGCTGTGGTACGGGAAAGCTTACCACGCTTCTTGCAGATGCAGGCTATGATATGATAGGCATTGACAATTCTTTTGACATGCTTGATATGGCGCTTGAGAGAGAGGATGACAGAATTCTTTATCTGATGCAGGATATGAGAGAGTTTGAACCGGGAGAAAAGGTGAGTGCCGTCGTAAGCGCATGTGACAGCATCAATTATATTCTTGAGCCTGAGGATCTGCAGGCAGTTTTTTTCTGCGTGAGCGAAAGTCTCAAAGAGGGTGGCATTTTTATATTTGATATCAATACTCCATACAAATATGAGGTGCTCATGGCTGATAATACCATAGCTGAAAACCGTGATGAGGGCAGCTTTATATGGGACAATTATTATGATGCCGATGAGAAAATAAACGAGTATGACCTGACACTTTTTATAAAGGAGCAGTCAGAGGATGAGGATGACATCTACAAGAAGTTTGAGGAAACTCATTTCCAGAGATGCTATGAGATTTCAGAGCTTAAGGAGCTTCTTGAGCAGTCGGGACTTGTGTTTGATGCAGTGTATGATGCGTACACAGACGATCAGGTGAAGTGTGACAGTGAGAAGGTCACTGTAATTGCACATAAAGCATAGAATTAGATAATGAGAGGTAAATTATGTCAGATTATATAGTAAGAGCAACAGCGGCGGATGCTAATATCAGAGCATTTGCTGTAACATCAAGGGAGATGGTGGAGACCGCCAGAGAGGATCACATGACAACACCTGTCATGACGGCGGCACTTGGCAGGCTTCTTTCTGCGGGAGCCATGATGGGAGCTATGATGAAGGGCGATAAGGATATCATAACTCTTCAGATACAGTGCAGCGGACCTGCAAAGGGGCTTACCGTCACAGCAGATTCGCATGGCAATGTAAAGGGCTTTGCCATGAATCCACAGGTTGAGCTGCCACTCAATGCTGCAGGCAAGCTCGATGTGGGTGGAGCACTTGATCTTGGAATACTCACAGTCATAAAGGATATGGGCTTAAAGGAGCCGTACTCAGGTCAGTGTGAGCTTAAAACAGGTGAGATAGCTGAGGATCTGACCTATTATTTTGCCACATCTGAGCAGATTCCGTCGGCGGTTGGTCTTGGTGTGCTGGTGGATAAGGATCAGAGCGTGAAGCAGGCAGGCGGATTTATCATCCAGCTTATGCCGTTTACACCGGATGAGGTTGTGGACAGGCTTGAAAAGAAAATTACAGCGATTGATTCTGTGACACAGATGCTTGACAGGGGGCTGACTCCGGAGCAGATACTTGAGGAAATTTTAGGGGATTTCGGGCTTGAAATCACAGATACGACTGAGACACGTTTCCACTGTGACTGTTCAAAGGAGCGTGTGAGCAGAGCACTTTCCACATTGAGCAAAAAGGATCTTGATTCCATTATCGCAGATGGTGAGAGCATTGAGGTAAAGTGCCAGTTCTGTAATAAGGCATATGAGTTTACGGTGGATGAGTTGAAGGAGATGCGCTAATTGAAGGACGGATATATAAAGGTCGCTGCAGCGACACCAAAGGTAAAGGTAGCTGATACTGTATACAACGGACAGCTTATTAAAGCTCTTATGAAGGAGTGCACTGATAACGGGGCAAAGGTGGTTGTTTTCCCGGAGCTTTGCATTACCGGATACACCTGCCAGGATCTTTTCTGGCAGGATAAGCTCATAGCTTCAGCAGAGGATGAGCTTATAGGAATAGCTGATTACAGCAGGAGCCTTGACGGCATATTTTTCATAGGGCTTCCATATGAGATAAACGGCATGCTCTATAATATGGCGGCAGTCGTATCGCGCGGAGAGGTGCTTGCCATGGTGCCAAAGACATTTCTGCCAAATTACAATGAGTTTTATGAGGCAAGGCATTTTGCATCGGGAGAAAACCTTAGCACATATGTCACACTGAAAAATGGACAGCAGGTGTCTGTAGATACTGATTTTATTTTTAGCTGCAAGCAGCTGCCAAAACTTAAGATAGCGGTGGAGCTTTGTGAGGATCTCTGGACTCCGAACCCGCCGAGCATCAGACACGCGATGTCGGGTGCCACTGTGATTGTAAATCTGTCTGCATCAGATGAGGTTACAGGCAAGGCAATATACAGGAGAGAGCTTGTGAGCGGACAGTCTGCCAGATTAATCTGTGGATATATTTATGCGTCAGCCGGAGACGGTGAGTCCACACAGGATGTGGTCTACTCAGGACACAATCTCATCTGTGAAAACGGAAATGTGCTTGCCGAGTCAAAGCGCTTTACAAATGAGACTATATACAGCGAGTTTGATGTAGAAAGAATAGAGACTGAGAGGCGCAGGATGACAACATTTGTTGTCGAGGATGATCACAGATGGGCTGAGTTTGATCTTGAGGTAAAGGATACCACTCTTAGCCGCTATGTGAATCCGGCTCCTTTTGTTCCTGCAGACAAGACAGACAGGGACAGACGCTGTGATGAGATTCTTATGATTCAGGCTATGGGGCTTAAAAAGAGATTAGAGCATACCAACTGCAAGACAGCAGTTATCGGTATTTCAGGAGGACTCGACTCCACACTGGCACTGCTTGTCACGGTAAGAGCATTTGACCTTTTGGGAAAGGATCACAAGGATATAGCGGCAGTTACTATGCCGGGCTTTGGAACAACAGACCGCACATATGACAATGCGGTAAATCTCATTAAATGCCTTGGAGCTACATTTATCGAGGTGGATATAAAGGATGCTGTAAATATACATTTCAGGGATATCGGTCAGAATCCGTCTGTGCATGATGTCACATACGAGAATGGACAGGCGCGCGAGCGCACACAGATACTTATGGATATCGCAAACAAGGAAAACGGAATGGTTATAGGTACAGGAGATTTGTCGGAGCTGGCACTCGGCTGGGCGACTTACAACGGAGACCATATGTCCATGTATGCTGTAAATGCATCGGTTCCAAAGACTCTGGTGCGCCATCTGGTAAAATACTATGCAGATACCTGCGGCAGCGATTTGCTGGAAAGTACACTTCTTGATGTGCTTGATACACCTGTTTCTCCTGAGCTTTTACCACCTGAAAACGGTAAGATTTCACAGAAGACAGAGGATCTTGTGGGCCCTTATGAGCTGCATGACTTCTTCCTTTACAATATGCTGCGCTGCGGCTATGCTCCTGCCAAGGTTTACCGCCTTGCAAGGATAGCATTTGAAGGAAAATATGATGATGAGTTTATTCTCAAATGGCTTAAGAACTTCTATCGCAGATTTTTTGCACAGCAGTTCAAGCGCTCATGTCTGCCGGATGGACCAAAGGTAGGAACAGTGGCGGTCTCACCGAGAGGAGACCTAAGGATGCCTTCTGATGCGTGCGGACGTATCTGGATGGATGAGGTTGATAAGCTGTAATAGTAAGAGGAAAACAATGGGAAAGACACATAAGAAAACTGATAGAAGGCAGGAAAGCATAGAACGTGCAAGGCACAGTGACAGGCGCATGAAAATAGGCGCAATAGTCCTTTGTGTAGCGATAGCCATAACAACATTTGTGGCTGTGGGCATGCAGCTTTTGGTTCCTGATACAGAAGCAGCGGTAAGTGCTGATAATAAGACACGCTCAGGGAATGTTGATGTGCAGAAGAATAATAATTCAATCACTGCATCTAAAATGGACTCAGTAAAAAGGCAAAACAGCTCAGAAGATGATGTAAACGCTGCGGAGGAAAGCAGCGAGCCTGACAAGGAAACGAAGCTTGATGAGATACTTCAAAGTGCAGAGTATCCGGTGCAGCTAAAGGAGCTTGCGAAGAAGAATGATGAGGCAATTGACTTCATATATGAGTATCCTGAGGAGCACTCGAAAAAGCATGACATTGATCTCACTGCAGAGGCTTCGCAGGATACAGTACCTCTATTGCAGCAGTGGGATAAGAGATGGGGCTATGAAAAGTACAGCGGCAATTATTTTGCGGCGAGTGGCTGCGGTCCGACTGCACTTTCGATGGTTGTATTATATCTGACGCATGATGCACAGGCATCACCTCTTGCAGTGGCAGAGTATGCAAAGGAGGCCGGCTACAGTGTGGACGGCTCCGGAAGTGCATGGGATCTTATGAGCAAGGGCTGCAGGCACTACGGCGTAAATGCTAAGACTATAAAGGAGGATGAGGATACATTTAAAGAAAGGCTTGATGAGGGCAATCTGATAGTCGTAAATGTCGGTCCGGGAGATTTCACAGACAATGGACATTTTATGGTGATCACAGGCTATGATGATGAGGGCTTTACTATAAATGATCCAAACAGTATCATAAAGAGCAATACCCACTGGCAGTTTGAGAGGCTGGGTTCGCAGATCAGGGCTGCATGGAGGATGTTTGTATAGATAAAATAAAACCTGCTGTGTCATGCATGATGGACACAGCAGGTTTTTAGTTACATTCAGGAATAATTAATTAGTATAGTGTACTAAATTTATACAGACTAATAACAAACAGTAAAGTATGGCATGCAGATTATAACAATTGAATACCATGCTCCTCACATGCCTTAATTGTCTCCTCAGGCCACAGTGAGCTCTGTACCTCACCGATATGAGCTTTTCTGAGGAAGAACATACAGATTCGTGACTGTCCGATTCCGCCTCCGATAGTGTACGGAAGCTCCTTGTTGAGGATAGCCTTCTGGAATGGAAGCTTAGCACGTTCAGGACATCCGGCCTTGTCAAGCTGCTCCTTCAGAGATTTTTCATCTACACGGATACCCATTGATGAAAGCTCAAGTGCGATATCAAGAACAGGATAGTATACGATGATATCAGCGTTTAAAGCCCAGTCGTCATAGTCAGGGGCACGTCCGTCGTGAGGCTCTCCGTTTGCAAGCTTGTCACCAATCTGCATTACACAGATTGCACCCTTTGCCTTTGCAAAATAATACTCGCGCTCCTTTGGAGTATTGTCCGGGAACATTTCCTCAAGCTCTGATGTGGTGATAAAGGTGATATCCTTTGGCAGAATCAAATCTATGTAGTCGTACTGTATAGCCATGTACTGCTCGGTCTTGCGCAGGCATTTGTATACGGTCTTTACTGTTTCCTCAAGGAAGTCTAAGTTTCTGTCCTCCTTGCGGATGATTTTTTCCCAGTCCCACTGGTCAACAAATATAGAGTGGATATTGTCAGTTTCCTCATCACGTCTTATGGCATTCATATCTGTGTAGATGCCCTCGCCGAGAGAGAAGCCGTATTTCTTTAATGCATATCTCTTCCACTTGGCAAGAGAGTGAACGACCTCAGCCTCCTTGTCACCCTGCTCAAGGATGCCGAAGGTAACAGGTCTTTCATATCCGTTTAAGTTATCGTTTAAGCCTGTGGTAGGATCAACGAAAAGCGGTGCTGAAACACGTGTCAGGGAAAGACGCTGTGCGAGCATGCCCTGGAAGAAATCCTTAACAGTCTTGATGGCAAGCTGTGTATCGTGAAGATTCAGTGCCGAAGAATAGTTCTTTGGTATTGTTAATTTGCTCATTTTCGATTAAACCTCGTTGTATTATTAATTTTTTAATAAAATTCCTTTAACCTGATTATTATATCACAATTTTTCTAGAAAGATAGTCCATAATATGATAAAATTAGATAGTTTAAAGCGAAACAATATAGTTTTACCTTATTTTTACGTGGTCAGGGTGTTAAGAAAGGCAGTAGATTGATATGAGAAAAAGAGATATGACCTTTGCTTCGGCAGTGCTTGAGGCAATAGATGCTATTTTAGCTCTTGCGTATATAGGCTTACAGATTTATTATGGAGTGTGCTATCACATACAGGTATTTAAGTTTGTGGCCAATATACTTGTGCTTTTGCTTGTATACATTGCAATCACATGGCTGCAGCATTATCCGGAAAAGCTCAATCACATAGCAGCGGAGCTGTGTGTGGGAAATATCAGAAAGTATTCACTCAGGCTTTTGACGTTTGTAAAGCTTGTTTTTACTGCGGGGCTTTTGGTGCCATGCGTGTGTGATGCGTTTGGAATAGCAATCCGCGATGTATACAGCCTCATTATGATAGGGCTCATCCTTGTGGTGACGGCATATTATGAGTACAGGATATTTCAGGAAATAAAGTCATTGCGGAAATAATATAGGAGAAATAAAATGCAGCTTAGTATAGAAGAAGTTAAAAAGCTGGATAGTAACAGCTACCAGATAATAGATATAAGAAGTGAGGAAGAGGTGGCTCACGGTGCCATAAAGGGAGCACTCAATATTCAGGCAGAGGAAATAGAGTCAGATGAGAGGGTGTTGCATGATAAGAAGCTTGTCATAGTCTGCAGCCGTGGTAAGACGAGCGTGGATGTGGCAGAGTATCTCACAGAAAAAGGCTTTGATGCGGCAAGCTTAAATGGCGGCTATATAAGCTGGCTGCTTGATGCCATGAAAGAGGATGAGGTGGCAGAGCGCGATATAAAGGCAGATGTGGAGCTAAGTATCAGAAAGAAATTTAAGAAATCCATCTGGCGCAAGTTTACAAAGGCGATAAACACCTATGAGCTTGTAAAGCCGGGGGATAAGATTGCGGTGTGTATTTCGGGAGGTAAGGATTCCATGCTCATGGCAAAGCTGTTTCAGGAGCTTAAGCATCACAACAAGTTTGATTTTGATGTGAAGTTTCTCGTCATGGACCCGGGCTACAATGAGGCAAACAGGCATGTCATAGAGGAAAACTGCAGAAACCTCGGCATCCCTGCCACTATTTTTGAGTCGGATATATTTGATGCTGTATATGATATCGAAAAATCGCCATGCTATTTATGTGCGAGGATGAGAAGAGGGCATCTGTATGCATTTGCAAAGGAGCTGGGCTGCAACAAAATTGCGCTCGGACATCACTATGATGATGTTATCGAGACGATACTCATGGGTATGCTCTACGGTGCACAGGTACAGACCATGATGCCTAAGCTTCACAGCACAAACTTTGAGGGCATGGAGCTTATCAGGCCTCTTTACCTGGTCAGGGAGGACGATATCAAGGCATGGCGTGATTACAACGGTCTGCATTTCATACAGTGTGCCTGCAAGTTTACAGATACCTGTACCACCTGCAATAATGAGGAAAACCGCTCAAAGCGTGTTGAGATAAAGCAGCTCATCGCTAATCTTAAAAAGGTGAATCCTTTTGTCGAGGCAAATATATTTAAGAGCGTGGAGAATGTAAATCTGGCTACGGTTGTAGCATATAAAAAGGATGGCATAAAGCACAGCTTCCTAGAGCACTATGATGAATAAGACGGATATATTTCAGGAGGGCATTGTATGGCAGATATCATGGATTATATTGACTGGCGTGGAGATATAGGCTTTGATGAGGTGCATGTAAATGAGGTGGACGGACTGATTTTTTCACAGCTTATTTATGTGCGGATGAAGCCCTATATGCCGGATGCAAAGAAGTCATACCTTACGATAAAACAGCTTGCAAGTCTTTATTGCGCGGACCACAGTGATGACGAGATTGAGCGGATGCCGAACCTTTTCCGCCACTCTGCGAGGCTGCTTCAAAAGCTGGCGGGCTCAAGGCGCTATGCTGACTGTATTTTGAGATATTATATATACGATATTAGTGAAAAAGAGGAGTCGCAGTTTTCTGCGGTTACGATAGAACTGCCTGACGGCACATATTTCATTTCCTACAGTGGTACAGACCATTCCGTGGTCGGCTGGAAGGAAAACTTTAATCTAAGCTATCTCGATGAGACACCGGGACAGAACAAGGCGAAAAAATATTTAAAGCAGGTGGCAGCATATATATGCAATGATGATAGGAACATAAATGGAAAAGCCATAAATGATAAAGCTTTAGATGATGAAAATATCAACAATAAAAGCATCAATACAAGAAAGCTGTGGATAGGCGGACACTCAAAGGGTGGAAATCTGGCAGTGTTTGCCGCCATGCATGTGGATAAAGAGGTGCAGGATGTCATTATTAAGGTGTTTAATTTTGACGGACCGGGCTTCAATCACAAGATGATATATACGGCAGGCTACAAAAGAATTTTTGACAGAATAGAGACATTTCTGCCACAGTCATCCATTGTTGGCTTATTGCTTGAGCATGTGGACGATTATGAGGTGGTAAGAAGCACTAATTCAGGGCCGCTGCAGCATGATGCTTTTTCATGGGAGATAATGGGCGGAAGTATCATAAAGGCGGATGGGCTGGACAAAAACAGTGTGCGCCTTGACAAGACACTCAGAAACTGGATAGGCAGCATGGATGAGGCGCAGCGAAAGCAGTTTGTAAATGTGCTTTTTTCAATTGCATCGGACTCCAATTTCGAGAACCTTGACCAGATGTCATTTAAGCAGCTCATTGAGATGATAAAGGCTGCCGATGAGCTGTCAAAGGCTGACTGGAGCATGCTTAAGGATACAGTAAGACTCCTGATTTCTGCCGGTGTCGGCGTGGTCAGGGATGAAAAGGAGAAATAAATGTTAAATCAGTTTTCAAGAACACAGCTTTTGCTTGGAAAAGAGGCGATGGATAGGCTAAAGGGCGCAAGAGTCGCAGTATTTGGAATAGGAGGAGTGGGCGGATATGTCTGCGAGGCACTAGTCAGAAGCGGAGTGGGAGCGATTGACCTTATCGATGATGACAAGGTGTGTCTTACAAACCTAAACAGGCAGATAATCGCAACCCGAAAGACCATAGGAAAATACAAGACAGATGTGATGGAGGAGAGGATTCATGATATTAATCCTGATGTCAGTGTCGTGACGCACAGGTGCTTCTTTTTGCCGGAAAATGCTGATGAATTTCCGTTTGAAGAGTATGATTATATAGTTGACGCGGTTGATACGGTCACAGCAAAGATTGCGCTTGTCATGAAGGCACAGGAGAAAAATGTCCCTATCATAAGCAGTATGGGAGCGGGAAATAAGCTGGATGCAAGTGCATTTAAGGTGGCTGATATATATAAGACCAGCATGTGTCCTCTTGCAAAGGTCATGCGCCGTGAGCTTAAAAAACGTGGCGTGAAAAAGCTCAAGGTGGTATACTCTGAGGAGAAGCCTACAAGACCGATAGAGGATATGTCTATAAGCTGCAGAAGCAACTGCATCTGCCCGCCGGGTGCCGAACACAAGTGCACAGAGCGCAGGGATATTCCAGGAAGCCTTGCATTTGTACCATCAGTGGCAGGACTTATCATCGCGGGCGAGGTGGTACAGGACATAGCCTTTGACAGGGTATGATAAAGAATACAATTACGAAAAGAGAGGAATAAAAATGCCAGTATTTGATTTTAGCGATACACCGGTAGCAAACGAGCATCCGGAGTGTACATATGAGACATTTCATTCGACAGAGACAAAGGCATCGGCCGATAAACCGATTGTTGTGATAGACAATAAGCAAAAGGAGTGGGCGCATCATGCGCTCGGTATGTTTACAAATCCGATAAAGCGTACATCCTTTGAATTTGAGGATGGTGATGGGGTGACCAGTGCAGATATCCTGCGCATTGATTCCCGCTTCGTTAGCCTTTTTAAGTGGCTTGGCGAAAATCACATAAAGGTACAGCTTTCAGGAGCCAATACACCTGACGGATACGCAGTATACAGGGTGAGGGAGGTGTCTCTCGGCAGAGGCACAAAGCTGTCTGCAGAGGACGGATTCCTGCAGTATATGATGGAAAGGCTCTTTGCCAGCACCATGCCTGAGGATGAACCTGACCTCGATGATTACGAGGAAGAGGGCGACAGCATGAAGCTCACCAGTATACAGAGCATCACAGATTTCATGACATGTGCAGGCCGTACACTGCCTGACAATATACTGCTGTGGGCCAGAAGAAATCTGGCAGTTGCGCGTTCAAGCGAGGTATCACCTGAGGAGAGACGCCATGCGCAGAGAGCACTTTCCATCATGATGAATATCCAGTGGAAGGGAAATTACTTTGAGGCAATTGACCCTGTGGAGGCAAGGCGCATACTCGATGAGGAGCTCTATGGCATGGAGAGCGTGAAGCAGAGAATCATTGAGACCATTATCCAGATAAACAGGACTCATACACTTCCTGCCTACGGACTGCTGCTCTGTGGACCGGCAGGAACCGGAAAGTCACAGATTGCATATGCTGTTGCACGAATACTCAAGCTTCCATGGACCACACTCGATATGAGCTCAATAAATGATGCAGAGCAGCTCACAGGAAGCTCAAGAATCTATTCAAACGCAAAGCCGGGAATCATTATGGAGGCATTTTCACAGGCGGGAGAGTCGAATCTTGTATTTATCATCAATGAGCTCGACAAGGCCTCAAGCAAAAACGGCAACGGAAATCCGGCAGATGTGCTTTTGACGCTGCTTGATAATCTGGGCTTTACAGACAACTATATGGAGTGTATGGTGCCGACCGTCGGAGTATATCCGATCGCAACAGCCAATGATAAATCCCAGATTTCTGCACCGCTTATGTCACGTTTTGCGGTGATTGATATTCCGGACTATACCGATGAAGAGAAGAAGGTCATCTTCCAGAGATTTGCCCTGCGCAAGGTATTTGAGCGAATGGGAATGAAGGAGGAGGAGTGCGTTCTCACAGAGGACGGACTTGATGCAGTGATTAAGCTTCACGAGAACACATCGGGCATAAGAGATCTCGAGCAGGCTGCAGAGCATCTGGCAGCAAATGCACTTTATCAGATAGAGGTTGATAAGGTAAAGCAGGTGGTATTTGACGCTGAGGCTGTTTTTGAGCTTTTAGGCTAGCAGGATATGATTACGGATACAGGAATTGTTACGAAAATAAAAGGAGATTGTCAGGATGAGAGAATTTGGAAAATCCAGAAAATTAGATAATGTGCTTTATGATGTAAGAGGACCGGTGGTGGATGAGGCGGCCCGCATGGAGGAAAACGGCACAAATGTGTTGAAGCTCAATATAGGAAATCCTGCGCCGTTTGGCTTCAGGACACCTGATGAGGTGATATATGATATGTCCCGCCAGCTCACGGACTGTGAGGGGTATTCCAACTCCAAGGGACTTTTTTCTGCAAGAAAAGCAATCATGCAATATGCACAGCTCAAAAAGCTTCCTAATGTGACGGTTGAGGATATCTACACCGGAAACGGAGTCAGCGAGCTTATAAACTTAAGCATGTCAGCGCTTCTTGACAATGGTGATGAGGTGCTGGTGCCGGCACCGGACTATCCGCTTTGGACAGCCTGCGTTACACTTGCGGGAGGCACGGCAGTGCACTATATCTGTGATGAGCAGTCAGAGTGGTATCCGGACATAGAGGATATCAAAAAGAAGATTACAGACAAGACAAAGGCAATCGTAATAATAAACCCTAATAACCCTACAGGAGCGCTCTATCCAAGGGAGGTGCTGCAGCAGATAGTTGATGTGGCAAGAGAGCACGAGCTCATGATTTTTTCGGATGAGATATATGACAGGCTGGTGATGGATGACTATGAGCATGTGTCTATTGCGTCGCTTGCACCGGACCTCTTCTGTGTGACCTTCAGCGGTCTTTCTAAGTCACATATGATAGCAGGCTATCGTATCGGATGGATGGTTTTAAGCGGCAACAAGGCGCTCGGAAAGGACTATATCGAGGGTCTCAATATGCTCTCAAACATGCGTCTTTGCTCGAATGTTCCGGCGCAGTCGATAGTGCAGACGGCTTTAGGCGGATATCAGAGTGTAGGTGAGTATATTGTGCCGGGCGGACGAATCTATGAGCAGAGAGAGTACGTCTACAAGGCATTAAACGATATACCGGGAATTTCGGCAGTAAAGCCAAAGGCGGCATTTTACATATTCCCAAAGATTGATACTGCAAGGTTCAACATCACAAACGATGAACAGTTTGCACTGGATCTGCTTCGTGAGAAGAAGATACTCATAATCCACGGCGGCGGCTTCAACTGGGATAAGCCGGATCACTTCAGAGTGGTATATCTGCCTCGAACAGAGATACTAAAGGATGCCACAGGCAAGCTTGCAGACTTTTTGTCTTCATATAAGCAGAAATAATTATTGGCATAGATAATTATAAAACATATGATATAAAACATATAAGCTCCGGCACAGAAATGCTTTGGTTTCTGACCGGAGTTTTTATATTATGCTGTAATATTTTTTAAAAGTAACCTACCTGTAACTTTACATCATGTATTATACACTTGTATCGCGGGACGGCTGCACTTTAAAGGACAGACCGCATAGCGCACAAAAATGCATAGAGAAGAAAAGGAGAATTAAATGGAACTGCTTAGAGTAGAACACTTATCAAAAATATACGGAGCCGGAGAAAATCAGGTCAAGGCTTTGGACGATGTGTCATTGAGCGTGGAAAAGGGAGAGTTTGTGGCAATTGTCGGGGCGAGCGGCTCCGGAAAATCCACACTGCTTCATCTGCTCGGAGGTGTTGACAGACCAACAAGCGGAAAGGTGTATATAAACGGCACTGATATTTTTGCAATGAATGATGATGAGCTTGCCATATTCAGAAGAAGACAGGTAGGCATCATTTATCAGTTTTATAATCTGATACCTATATTAAATGTGGAGGAAAACATGGCAATTCCGATGGAACTTGATGGAAGAAAGGTAGAAAAAGCACAGATGGATGACATGCTTTTGCGCCTTGGACTTACAGAGAGACGCACTCATCTGCCAAACGAGCTTTCAGGAGGCCAGCAGCAGCGCACATCTATAGGAAGAGCCCTGATTACGAGACCATCTATAGTGCTCGCGGATGAGCCGACCGGAAACCTGGATACCAAGGCCAGCAACGAGATTATGCATCTCTTAAAGACCTCAAACCGTGAGCTCAACCAGACAATCATTATGATTACACACAATATGGAGCTTGCAAAGGCGGCTGACCGCACAATAATGATAGAGGATGGTAAAATCAGATGAATTTGATGAAGACACTCACATTAAAAAACTTAAAGCTCAACAGGAAAAGAACTATTGTCACGATAGTCGGAATAATTCTTGCAACAGCGCTTTTGTCGGCGCTTGTCACACTTGTGTCAAGCTTTCAGTACAGTATGATTGAATACCAGAAGCAAAAGGGCGGTGACTTTCATGTGAAATTTTCGAATGTGAAAATGTCTGAGCTTTCGGAGTTTAAAAACAACAGAAATATTGAAAGCACATTTGAGACAATGGGAATGGGCTTTGCAAAGCTAGACGGCTGCAAGAATGAGGATAAGCCGTATGCGTATGTAATGGCAACAGATGAGGCTGGCTTTGAGAGAGGCTGCTTTAACCTGATAGAGGGGCGCATGGCAAAAAATGAGGATGAGATAGTCATTCCAAGGCACTTAAAGACAAACGGACGAATCGACATAAAGGTGGGAGATGAGATAACACTGGATGTCGGAAAGCGATATGATTCAAACACCGAAGGTGTCATATCGGAAAACAGCGCATATGAGAATGAGGCAGAGACACTTACCGATACTGTGACAAAGCACTACAAGGTGGTAGGCATCATGGAAAGACCGGGCTATGGAATGGAGGACTATAGTGCCGCCGGATATACATTTGTCACATATTCTGATGAGCTGGCAGCAATTGATAACGGCACAAAGAGTGAGGTTAACGAAGCTGACACTACGCTCACAGTGTACAGCAGGTACACTCAAAAGGCTTTAAGAAATAAGGATGCTGTGACTGCAGATATAATTGGTGTGGATGAAAAGCTGTTTGAGAAAGCAAATAATTCATCTGTTGAAATGTCTGCTGAGGAGAGCGACAGGTTTCTTAAAGAGATGGAAAATGCAAAATATGATATATATATAAATCGCTTCCTTATAAGCTATGAGTGTGTTTTCCCGATTGACGGCACATTTAAAGCACTGTTTACAGTGGCCGCTGTTGTGGCTTTGATAATTATACTGACATCAGTGTACTGTATCAAAAACAGCTTCAACATATCAATCACTGAAAAAATCAGGCAGTATGGCATGCTTGCAAGCGTGGGTGCTACGAGGCGCCAGATAAAAAGCAGCGTTAAGACAGAGGCAGCAATGCTTGGAGTGGTTGGTATTCCTGTAGGTACCATGAGTGGTATTTTAGCATCGCTTATACTTGTCAAGGTAGTAAATGCGCTGTCAGCAGGCTGGCTTAACGTTGCTTTGAGCTTTCACACATCACTGTCTGCACTTATTCTTGCTGTGATACTGAGTATAGCAACCATTTATTTCTCAGCAACAGGCAGTGCAAGAAGGGCCGCAAAGGTCACACCGCTTGAAGCAATAAGAAACACAAAGGAGATTAAAATAAAGTCAGCAAAGCTTAAGACACCGGCTATTATAGGCAGAATCTGGGGCATTGGAGGCGTTATCTCATATAAGAATATAAAGAGAAACAAAAAAAAGTACAGAACTACAGTGACGTCTATTGTTATCTGCTCAGTAACCTTTATTGTGATATCATACTTTATGTCTATGGCCTTTAGCGTTGTTGGGATGTCATATGCAGCAGCAGATTACAATATCGGAATAAATATGTCATGTAAAAAAGACATTGATATTGAAAAGTTCTCTAAGCTTTTGAGTGGCATTGAAGGAGCTGAGGATTATCTGGTTGGAGCAGGCTATGATTTCGATGTAGATAAGCCGGAGTATACAAAGGAGTATGGAGAGTATTGCAGGCAGCTTTATGATGACAGTGAGGATGTCTCACAAATGTTTTTAATCACGGTTTTGGATGATAAATCGTATGATAAGTATGCGTCTGACGCAGGCATAAAAAATGCAGCTGCAGGAGCAATTCTTGTGAATAAATGCACATTTGATGTGTATAATGAGAATAGCTCGAAATACGTCAAAAAAGAGATGGAACTGTACAAATATAAAGCAGGAGATACAATCGAGTGTGGCTACAATGTGTATGATGATGCTTCTTCTGATGACAATGCAGCAGAAGGCGATACTGAAAGCAGCACGGAGGATAACAGTGGATACGTTGACGAGGAAACAATAAATAACGGAGTCAGAAAGACTGTGGATGTAACTATTGCAGGTGTCACAGACAAGGTACCAATAGGTTATAAGGGCTACAGCAACACGCTATTGTTTATGAACCAAAAAGGCTTTGAAAGCCTATGGGGTGACGGCAAGAACGGTAATGAGATTAAACCGGGATATGCGTCATATTCGGCATATGTGGTTGCAGAAAATGCAGATGAATATCAGGATACATTCGAAAAGGAGACGGAAGGAAATCCTGAGTATTCGCAGATTAGTTTTTATGTCAGCAATCTGGATAAGCAGATGCGCGATGAAAAATCACTCTTTACACTGCTTGGAGTATTTGCATACGGACTTATTGTAGTCATTGCCTTAATAGGAATCACAAATATCATCAATACCTTAAGTACCGGAATGGAGCTTAGAAGCCGCGAGTTTGCCACATTAAGAAGCATTGGAATGACAGATAAGCAGTTTGCTGGAATGGTCAGACTCGAGAGTGTGTTTATATCTGTGAAGGCGCTTGTAATAGGAGTACCGCTTGGTATTTTAATAAGTTATCTCTTATGTGTTATGATGAACAGGATGGATGATGCAATCATTTATGAGCCGCCGTATAAAGCAATTATATTGTGTATAGTGGTTGTAATAATGCTGATTTATGCTATCATGAAACTATCAATGACGAAGCTTAGACACAATAACATTATTGAGACAATCAAGAATGAAAATCTGTAGAAAATGCGGGAGCTGATATGAAAAAAATACTTCTCATAGAGGACAATAGAGGAATAACAGAGGGACTGTGTGATACATTTACAGAACCTGAATATGAGCTTTTGACAGCAGGCAATTTAAAGGAGGCTGGGGCACTTTTGAGTGAGCACCCCGGCCTTGTGTTGCTTGATGTGTCGCTTCCGGATGGGAACGGCTTTGATTTTTACAGCGAAAGGCTGGAAAAAGAAAAAACACCGGTGATTTTTCTTACCGCAAGGGATGAGGAAAATGATATAGTAAAGGGACTTGAGCTTGGAGCGGAGGATTACATCACAAAGCCTTTTTCCGTAAGGGAGCTTGTGGCGAGGGTAAACCGCGTATTTTTACGAAGGAAAAGTGATGACAGTTCATCTGTCATACATGCAGGAAGCATAAGCTATGACATGGACAAAAAGGAAGCAAGAAGGGCTGGACAGTTGATTGTTCTTTCAAGTCTTGAAAACCGCATACTTGATCTGCTTTTTACCAATCACGACAAGGCTGTGTACAGAAATGCCGTGATTGACTGCATCTGGGAGGCGACAGGAAACGATGTCTATGACCATACCGTGACTGTCTATATGAAGCGCATCAGGGCAAAGCTTGGTGAGGATGTGATAAAGACTGTGAAGGGAATCGGGTATCGTGTTGATTCAGATGAAGCTCTTTAAACAGTATCGGCCGACAGAGCCGGTTCCCGGGGGGAAGCATGAGAAAGAAGAAATATAATTTAGAGAACAGAAAACATTTTGTGTATTTTGCAATAATTTATACATGTATATGTGTGATGGTTATGGCTTTTACCGTCTTTTTTCAGTACAGGGCATATACGAAAAACTATAACATTACAGTGGCTAAGCTATGTGCACTCATTCATGAAAAATATCCCGATGTATCAGATGACAGTATAGCCGCGATTCTAAATGACAGCAGCTTAGGCCGCGATTATACAAATTTAAAAAGCGCAGAGACGCTCTTAAAAAAATACGGCATTGATATGGAAAAGGATTCTGCGGTTTTGTCAAATGAAAAAGCGCTTAAAGGAGCGCTTTGGCTAGACATATTTCTTGTTGTGCTTTTTGCAGGGGGCTTTTGCATTTACATTGTGCTTATAAGATTTAGCTTTAAAAGACAGGTCAGACAGGCTGCGGATTATCTACGCCGCATAAATCAGGGAGACTACAGACTTGTTATGGCAGATAGCACAGAGGGAGAGATTTCTATACTAAAGGGAGAGCTTTACAAGACAGCAATTTATTTGAGGGAGTCTGCGGAAAATGCAAAGGCAGACAAGCTTTTGCTAAAGGATGCACTTTCTGACATATCGCATCAGCTTAAGACACCGCTCACATCACTTTCGATAAATCTGGAAAATCTGGAAGGAAATCCTGATATGGCATCTGAAAACAGAAACAGGATAATGCGCAGGGCAAAGCGCGATGTGGATAATATATCGCATATGGTGCAGGCTATCTTAAAGCTTTCAAGGCTTGAAGCGGATGTTGTGGAGTTTGATGAGAAGGATACGCTGCTGTCTGAAATTGTGTCTGAGGCAGCTGACAATGTGATGGCACTTTGCGATTTGAGAGACATAAGGCTGTCCATAGATGAAGGCTCTGATAAGGATGCCTGTATACATGCTGATGCATACTGGCAGTGTGAGGCTATCACAAACATAGTAAAAAATGCTGTGGAGCACGCAGAGAGTGAGGTAAGGATAGGCTTTTACAGGTATGAGATGTATGCCGAGATAACAGTGCAAAACGATGGAGAGACCATAAGTGATGAGGACAAAAAGCATATTTTTACGCGTTTTTACAGCGGCAGCGGGCAGCCGGCTGACAGTATCGGAATAGGACTTTCGCTGGCGGAAGCGATTGTGCGTCATGACAATGGATATATCCTGGTGGAGGATTGTAAAAAAGATATATTAAAAGATACATTAAATGAAAAAAATGAATGCAGTGGCACACGCTTTGTGGTAAGATATCTGTGATAAGTTGAGAAAAATTATCAATAAATACACTAGGAAGCGATAAAATGACACTAAAAGAACTTGGCATAGGACAGAGTGCCAGAATACTTACAGTAGGCGGTGAGGGCGCACTGCGCCAGCATTTCCTGGATATGGGAGTAATCCCAAAAGCCGAAGTAACAGTTATCAAATTTGCACCGATGGGAGACCCGATGGAGCTTCAGGTGCACGGCTATGAGCTCACATTGAGGCTTGATGATGCGGCACAGATTGAGGTAGAATTAATTGACAGCCGTTCAAGAAAGCATGAGGGCCCTAAAAAGATAAGCAACACAGCCCATCCCGGACTTGGTGAGGAGGGCAAATACCATGTGAAGGGCAGTGGCAATCCCCTTCCGGATGGTGAGAAGCTCACATACGCACTTGTGGGAAACCAAAACTGCGGCAAGACAACACTTTTCAACCAGCTTACAGGCTCAAACCAGCATGTGGGCAATTTCCCGGGAGTGACGGTGGACAGAAAGGATGGCTCTATTAAAGAACATCCGGATACATCAATCACAGATTTACCGGGCATTTACTCAATGAGCCCATATACTAGTGAGGAGATTGTGTCGAGAAACTTTGTGCTCGATAACAAGCCAAAGGCCATAATAAATATTGTAGATGCGACAAATATCGAGAGAAACCTGTATCTGACCATGCAGCTTCTTGAGATGGATATACCGATGGTTATCGCTCTAAATATGATGGATGAGGTGACGGCAAACTCAGGCTCAATCGATGTAAATAAAATCGAGGGACTGTTAGGAGTGCCTGTTGTACCGATTTCTGCCGCAAAGAATCAGGGTGTTGATGAGCTGGTGCGCCATGCGATACACATCGCAAAGTATCAGGAGCGCCCGGGCAGACAGGATTTCTGTGATGAGAATGATTTTGGCGGTGCCGTGCACAGATGTATACACGCGGTCAGTCACCTGATTGAGGATCATGCAAAGCTCGCCGGAGTCCCGATTCGCTTTGCTGCTACCAAAATTATCGAGGGAGATGCACTTATATTAGAGCAGCTTCATCTTGATGAGAATGAGAAAGAGGCAATAGAGCATCTGATTGTCCAGATGGAGAAGGAGCGAGGCCTTGACAGAAGCGCTGCAATTGCGGATATGCGCTTTACATTTATTGAGAAAATATGCGAGAGCACCGTGGTAAAACCGAAGGAGAGCAGGGAGCGTATCAGAAGTGGGCGTATCGACCGTGTTCTTACAGGTAAATACACGGCAATACCTTGCTTTATAGTGATAATGCTTGCGGTATTTTATCTCACCTTCAACGTAATCGGAGCAGGTCTTCAGTGGCTTTTGGAGCAGGGCATAGGAGAGCTGACAGCGTTGACAGATAAGGCACTCACAGCGGCAGGTGTGAATGAGGTGCTGCACGGACTGGTAATAGACGGCATCTTTCAGGGCGTCGGAAGTGTATTAAGCTTCTTGCCGATTATCGTGACACTGTTCTTTTTCTTATCACTTATGGAGGACAGCGGATACATAGCGAGGGTTGCATTCTTCATGGACAAGCTCCTTCGTAAGATAGGACTTTCCGGACGAAGCATAGTACCAATGCTCATAGGCTTCGGCTGCACAGTGCCTGCCGTCATGGCGACACGTACACTGCCAAGTGAGAGAGACCGTAGAATGACTATACTCCTCACACCGTTTATGAGCTGTTCGGCAAAATTGCCAATTTATGCATTCTTTGTTAGTGCATTTTTCCCGAAGCATGGCGGACTTGTCATGGGAGGACTGTACTTCCTTGGAATAATTGTAGGAATACTTTTCGCATTTATCTACAGAAAGACTTTGTTCAGGGGTGACGCAGTGCCATTTGTCATGGAGCTGCCAAACTACAGGATGCCGGGCGCCAAGAATGTGTGCCAGCTGCTCTGGGAGAAGGCAAAGGACTTTTTGCAGAAGGCATTTACAGTAATACTTATTGCCACAATGCTTATATGGTTCTTACAGAGCTTTGACATACACTTTAACATGGTAACAGACTCAAAGGACAGCATGCTTGCCGCTATTTCAAGTGTTATCGTGCCAATCTTTAAGCCTCTGGGACTCGGAGACTGGCGTATATGCACATCACTTATCAGCGGACTCATGGCAAAGGAGAGTGTGGTATCAACACTTGAGATACTGTTTGGCGGAACGGTTACGACAGCACTCACAACACTTTCAGCCGCATCTCTTCTGGTGTTCTCGCTGCTCTACAGTCCTTGCGTGGCTGCTATAGCATCCATAAAGAGAGAGCTTGGTGCAAAGTGGGCAGTCAGTGTGGTGCTTTTGCAGTGTGCGATTGCATGGGTGGCAGCATTTATTGTCAGGGTAATTGGACTGCTTGTGATGTAATTAAAAACAGACTATTCAGAACCACTGAGAACCAAAAAGATGATGTGTTATGCTTGCATGTAAGCAACAGGTTTTCTTATTCTCAAGGTGGTTCTGAATAGTTGCAAAAAATATAAAAGGAGATATGTGATGGAGATTAAACTGGAAAATGAATCACTTGAGCTCACGATAAACAGCTTCGGAGCAGAGCTTAAAAGCATCACCGGTAAGGAAACAGGTACACAGTATCTGTGGGATGCCGATGAGAAATACTGGAAGAGAAGCGCACCGGTGCTTTTCCCGTTTGTCGGCAGCTTAAAGGACAAGAAGTTTACCGTTGATGGGACAGATTATCCGATGGGACAGCACGGCTTTGCAAGGGATATGGAGTTTGAGCTTGTGTCACAGACAAAGGATGAGGCATGGTTTTCACTTAAATCAAATGAAGAGACTCTTGCAAAATATCCGTTTGAGTTTGTGCTCGAAATCGGCTATAAGCTCTCAGGCAGTGAGATAAAAGTGACCTGGAGGGTGACTAATCCTGCGAAAAAGGATTTACTTTTCTCAATAGGTGGTCATCCGGCATTTATGTGTCCGGTCGCAGAGCAGGGAAAGCAGTCAGACTATTATCTGAAGCTTGACACAGACAAAGCAATCACCTACGGACTTATCTGTGACGGAGGCCTTTTAGACAAGGATGACAATCTGCTTAAGGTGGATGCGGATGGATACTGTCAGATAGATGAGCATATGTTTGATAAGGATGCGCTCATAATAGAAAACAGACAGGCTTCAAAGGTGAGCCTGTGTACACCGGATAAGAAGCTATACCTTACGGTGTCCTTTGATGCGCCTTTATTTGGTCTGTGGTCACCGGCAAAAATGGGAGCACCATTTATCTGTATTGAGCCATGGTACGGCCGATGCGACAGAGCAGGCTTTGCCGGAGAATTAAAGGACAGGGAGTATGGTAATTCGCTTGCACAGGGTGAGAAATTTGAGAAGTCATATTCGATTGCAATTGAGTTGTAGATTTTCTTGTTCTCAATGTGACTTAAATAGTTACAAACATAAATATAAGATATAGTTAGAATCATGGGACTGCAATATATTGCAGTCCCATGATTTTTGTATTGACAAAATGCAAGATATGAAATATATTAAACTTAGCTAGTGACTAATAA
>OOBK01000587.1_pt1 | contig 23780 bp, 22 predicted proteins | sample 1671541 | NCBI WGS metagenome assembly OOBK01 (sample SAMN06348167, study PRJEB24527) | human gut metagenome | biome: human gut; feature: ankylosing spondylitis patient; material: feces | host: Homo sapiens | place: China | collected 2015-10 | reverse complement strand
GAAGTCCGGCTCTTGCTCCGCCGATTCCAAGACCATATGCAAGTGCAAGATCCCATGCCTTTCCGGTAGCATCCTGCTCAACAGCGATCAGACAAGGAGTTCCCTTACCAGCCTGATACTCAGAACGTACTGTATGTCCTGGTGCCTTAGGTGCGATCATTGTAACATCGACATCCTTTGGTGGCTTGATGCATCCGAAATGGATATTGAAACCATGTGCGAACATTAACATGTTACCTGGCTCAAGGTTTGGCTCGATATCTTTCTTGTACATATCAGCCTGTAATTCATCGTTAATCAGAATCATGATAATATCAGCTTTTTTAGCAGCTTCTGCTGCGACGTATACCTTAAATCCCTGCTCTTCGGCTTTCTTCCAGGACTTGCTTCCCTCATAAAGACCGATAATGACGTTGCATCCGGACTCCTTTAAGTTTAATGCATGTGCATGTCCCTGGCTGCCATAGCCGATGATTGCGATTGTCTTTCCATCCAGTAATGAAAGGTTACAATCTTCCTGATAAAAAATTCTTGCTTCTGACATATCATTGTCCTCCTAAATATGTATACTCTTATATAAAAAAATATTTTTAATAAGTAGCCGTAACTAATCCAAAAAACGGACATCCGACGATCCACGGGTAAGTCCCGTAATTCCGGTACGTGCAAGTTCCAGAATTTCATATCCATCCAGCAGATCTAAAAAGGCATCCAGTTTATCCTGATGTCCTACCAGCTGAATTACCATGGAATCGTTTGTGACATCTACGATCTTTCCATGAAAAATCTCTGTCACATTCATAATCGGCTGACGCTCATTATCCTTTGCGCGGATCTTTACAAGAATCAGCTCCCGGGTAACAGAAAGTCCCGGTTCCAGTTTTTTGATATCCAACACATCTTCCAATTTCAGTAACTGTTTCTCGATCTGATCCAGAATAAGTTCATCACCACTGGCAACAATTGTAATTCTGGTATATTTCGGATCTGCAGTCACACCGGATGAAAAACTGTCAATATTATATCCGCGGCGACTGAACAATCCGGATATCCGGCTCGTCACACCTGGGTTATTTTCCACTAAAAGCGATAACGCCTGTCTTCTCATATCTCGAAAACCTTCTACTTTCTTTGTGTTGTTTAGATCATAATACTATAATCTGTGTTTGTCAAGCACTATTTTTATTATAACTTTCAGTTATATTATGAATAACTCCCATCTATCAGAATGGGACTTTAAAAGTGAAACATATGGGAATACAGGAAGCTCCCGATTCCCACCCCCAGTAAAATGATCACTATAATTTTCATAAGAAGCGCGATCACACTGCAGATCACACCCGCAAGAGCCATCCCTCTGCTGCTTCCGTACTTTGGCTTCTGTAATGCGATAATTCCAAGAATCAGGCCTGCCGCAGCGACAAAGAATGTCAGCCATTTTCCTCCGGCACAGCATGCCAGCAGAATGGCAACAATCCCAAGGATCATTGAAGCAATTCCAAGCCCGTTTGCACCTTCATCCATATTCTGCGGTGTTCCACCATAAGTATACGGATTATCCGGGTTTACAGGTGTTCCACAATATCCGCACATAACCGAATCATCGGGAATCTCTCTTCCACATTTTCTGCAATACATAATTTCTCCTTTGTTTAATACAAGGTCTTAATGGCTCCATTATAATACTGAAGGATTTTTAAAGCATCCGTCAGATCCACTTTTCCGTCACGGTTTACATCTGCCGCAGTCTTTTCCGCGTTTGTAAATGTTTTCGTGTTGTTATAATACTGAATGACATATAACACATCCACCAGATTAATTTTCCCGTCACCACTCACATCTCCAAGCGTATGTACCTGATCCGTGATCGTCACACTTGAGGTCGCCGAATTATAGGAAAAGATATCTCTCTGCTGGTCTTCCACAGACTCTATGGCAACCGTAACATCTGTACTGATTCCATTATTGGAGTATGCTGTCATCCCATTCGCAAGCTGAAAATCAATGTACATCAGATTACCTGAAGTATTGACATCTGCTGTTGCGGTATATTCCGTTGTCAGATATCCTCCGTAGGAAGACATATTATAATCACTCTGTGTAAGTGTCGACTGCACTTCCGGTGCCAGTGTTATGGACTGAAAAGCAAGAATATTTTTATTATAAGTAATCCTAAGCTTAATTTTATTAAATCCGTCATTTCGGGAAAAATACACCGGTACGGAAATCCGTCCGTTTCCCTTTACGATTCCAAGGGAAAGTGTCACGGTCTTTGCCTGGGAATTCGTCAGTGTCAGCTTCTGCGTTTTCAATTCCACATCCGTTCCATTTGTCCGAAGATAGGACGGGCTAAAGGTAATATCCGTCTTAATCACCGGTTTTGCCGATGTAAATTTCAGTGTGGCAATGGATGATCCTGTCACTTTCACAGGGTCTGCAATCTGCCCGGTTGTATTTCCTGCCGCATCCTTTTTATAATAATCCACGGACAGAAAATGTGTATACCCATTATAGGAAGCCTTCCACTCTCCGTTATTGTCTGTCTTTCCGGATGTGGTGCCCCCGCCAACAACTACCGTAACCGAAGTAAATACTGAATTGTCATAAGTCAGGTATCCTCCGAATCCGGAAGTCTCCGCATTGACAGAAAATGTCACATCAAATGACTGTCCCGCATTTAAATTGATGGAGTCACTGGCAGTCTTCATTTCCAGCGAACCGGCAGCCGCCGTTGTTGTTGCTGCAAATACGTCAGGCGGCTTCACGCCGGCTCCCACAATGACCATACATGCCAGCATGATTCCGGCTATTAATTTCTTTGCTTTTTTCATAAGAATTCCCCCACTTGTATGTGTTTTGATCCTCTGTAACTCATTCTATGTCTTATCCTACCATTCTCTGTAGCAAAAGGCAAGAAGTAACAAAGCCGGAAATTTTTCTCTTCTGCGGTAATTTTAAGAAACAACAATTTTTAACACGACCGGAAATTCAGAATAAAAACCGGAGGTCTTCACATGCAGACCTTCTGCGTCCGTTTTCCATTCCGGGGATTTTTCATATCCAAGAACTTCTACCTGTCTGATAATCCCATGGAATTCCGGGAGATTCTGGTCACTGCTTTCTGCCAGAGACCGAACGCAGAAGTTTCCATCCTGCGGGCACTTTAACGCAATGACATAAATATTTCCATGATTCACTGTAAAACGGTAATCCTGCGGTGTATAGACTATCTCTTTCTGATCTGAGAACTGTCCCTCCTGCATCTTTGTCGGACCTTCGGACGATTTTCTCCATACCTTTGCTCCATGAATGGCTTCCCTGTTCACCGCCATCCAGTCCGCCAGATCCCGGAGAATCTTTTTATCTCCTTCCGGAAGCGTGCCATCCGCCTTCGGTCCGACATTTAATAAAAGATTTCCGTTTTTACTTACCACATCCACCAGCGTACAGATGATTTCCTGACTTGTTTTATAGATCAGTGTATTCGTATAACACCAGGAATTTCTTGCAACTGCGGTATCTGTCTGCCACGGATACGGTTTTGCCTCCGCAAAGCCGCCACGTTCCATTTCTACAATTCCACTGCCAAACGCCATCGCATCATGCTTGTAACAGATGGCAACATTCGTCCCCCATTCTGCTCCGCAATTATAATAAAACGCGACAAGTTTCTTTAAATAAGGCTTAAATGCCTCATGCTGGACCCACCAGTCAAAATACAACAGGCGCGGACGGTAATTAAGAATAAGTTCTGCCGTCCGTGCCAGCCAGTCATCGAGAAACTCTTCTGTCGGATACGGTCTGGAATACAGGTCCTCCGGATCTGCCTCCTGCATGGATGGCCAGTAAAAATCCCCTTTTTTCAGTGGTTCATGGATATCACTGTCAAACATTTTTCCATTTCCGAGGAAGAACCAGTGTTCCGCACGGTGGGAAGATGTACAGAAATGAATTCCCCGCTTTTTTGCTTCCTCTTTCAGTTCCCCGAGAACATCCCGTTTCGGTCCCATGTCGACCGCGTTCCAATCGGAAAGATCACTCCGGTACATCTGAAATCCATCATGATGTTCCGCTACCGGAAACACATAACCGGCTCCTGCCGCCTGAAACAGTTCCATCCACTCTGCCGGGCAAAAATGTTCAGCCCGAAACATCGGAATAAAATCCTTATACCCGAAGTTCTTCTGCAATCCATAAGTTTTTCTGTGATGCTCATATGCCGGCATTCCTTCTTTGTACATGTTGCGCGGATACCACTCATTGGAATTTGCCGGAACACTGTAAACACCCCAGTGTATAAAAATACCGAGTTTTTCTTTCGCCAGCCACTGCGGCATCTGCGCTTCACACAGCGATGCCCATGAAGCCTCATAAGGTCCCCTGGCAATCTTTTCTTCTACCTTCTGTAAAATTTCCTTTTCCCGTTGTGCAATTCTCATCCATCATTCTCCTTAACCGTTCGATTGCCGGATAATTATTGGGATTGATCTGCTCTTTCGATGGGAGTTCATCCATACGGAAAAAACAAAGTTTTTCTACTTCCTCCTGCTGGCAGATGATCTGTCCGGAAAATTTCCGGCATAAAAAGATCTCTTCTGCGGCATAAATTTCATCCCCGTTTGGATAGACATAATGTACTTCTTCTCCGGAGACATTCATAAAGTGTTCGAGGTTTCCGCAGATCAGTCCTGTTTCCTCCTGTACTTCCCGTCTGGCACAGTCTTTGAAGCTCTCCCCGAGTTCCATAGAACCCCCGGGATATCCCCATAACCCGTTGTCTGCACGTTTCTGCAGAAGCAACTCCCTTTTTTCATTCAAAAGCAGCACTCCTGCACAGGTCATAATCAACGGCCGATGACCTACCTGTTTTCTCAATTCCAATATATATCCCATATGTTTTGTTCTCTCTTTCTTTTTTCTGTCTCCATCATAGCATGGGAAAAGAAAAAAGAAAACCGCGCATCTTTTCAGATGCACGGCATTTGCTGCTTATATCGTAATATCCTGTGTCAACTGGATATCCTGCAGGGAGCTTCCGACATAAATGCGGTAATCCCCATGTTTTAATCTCCATGTTCTGGCAACTTCATCATAATGCATGAAATCTTCCATCGTGATTCTCAAAAGCACGGTCTTGGTTTCCCTCGGACGAAGACAGATTTTTTCAAATGCCTTCAGTTCCTTCACCGGGTTTTCCGGAGAAACCGTCTTCTCTCCAAGATACAGCTGAACCGTCTCTTTTCCCTCCAGTGCTCCTGCATTGCGCACCTGAAGCTGTACATCAAATCCATTGGCACGCGCTTTGGACGGAATTTCCTCAATTTTTAAATTATCATAGGTAAAGTCTGTATAAGACAATCCATGTCCGAAACAAAACTGTACCGGAATCCGGTTCTTTTCGTAATAACGGTATCCCACGAAGATGCCTTCTGCATAGGTCTGTGTCAAATGTGCATTCATATGTTTCTTCTCTTCGTCTGTCAGAGGTCTTCCCGGGAAATACGCTTCTTTCCGGAAACATTCCGGAATCTCTTCCGGAAGCGTTTCTGCAAGTTTTCCGGAAGGATTTACTGCACCAAACAATACCTCTGCAAGCGCAGTGCCTCCTTCCATACCGCTGTAACTCATCCAGACAATTGCCTTTGCCCTGTCCGCCCATGGTTTCATGGAAACCGGACTTCCGGCAAGCATTACAATTGTCATATCCGATCGAACCTCAAGAAGCTCTGTAATCAGCCGGTCCTGTCCATATGGAAGGGTTAAATCCGCACGGTCCTGTCCTTCCAGATCCTGATCATGATTTAAACCACCCACATAAATGACATGCTTATATTCTTTTGCCAGTTCCACAGCTTCTTTCCGCAGACGTGCACTGTCCTCGGTTTCCTTTGCTGTCTCAGCCGCCGCTTTGCTTGCATCAAGGCTGTCTTCCTGCCAGTTATGATCGCTTTCCTTTTTTGCCGGAATATCATATCCTCTGGCATAACGGACTTCGCAGTTTCCACCGAGAAACTTGCTGATTCCAAGCAGTGGTGTAATCTCATACAAAGCTTTAATCTCCGCACTTCCGCCACCCATAGCCTGTGAAATCACTGCATTCTGCCCAATGACAAGAACTTTATCGATTGCAGGATCAAGCGGAAGTTTCCGGTCTTCATTTTTTAACAGTGTGATCGATTCTCTTGCTACTTTTAAAACTTCGGAACGGTGTTTTGCCGTATTATAACTTCCCGCTTTCCGGTTCTTGTTCTTCTGAACCAGAATTTTCTTTTTTCCATCAGAATCCGGTACTTCTGTCAGTTCAATCATATGCAGACGTACCATCATCCGCAGAATATTGCGCACTTTTTCGTCCACACAGGCCTCATCTATATGCCCTTTTCGGATTTCGCTGATCAGCGGATTCGCAAGAAAATAGTCATCAAAATCACTGGTTACCGACATTTCGATATCAAGCGGTCCCTCTGCGGTCTCCTTTGTTGTATGTACGGCTCCCCAGTCAGAGATAATGGTTCCGTCAAATCCCCATTCTTTGCGCAGTACGGTTCCCATAATATCTTTGTTTTCACAGACATGTGTTCCGCGGATCAGATTATAAGAGCCCATGATCGACTTTGCACCCGCTTTTTGTACAACCGCCTGAAATGCCGGGAAATAAATTTCACGCATTGTACGCTCATCCGCTTCCACATTTATCCAGAGCCGTTCGGTTTCCTGATTGTTCATTGCAAAATGCTTGACACATGCTGCCACATCAGACGTCTCGATTCCACGAACCATCGGAACGGCAAGTTCACTGGTCAGTCTTGGATCTTCACTGATATATTCAAAATTTCTTCCGCATGCAGGTGTTCTTTTGATATTAATACCCGGAGCAAGAATCACATCTTTGCCTCTTCCACGTGCTTCTTCTCCTAACACTTTTCCTGCATTGTGTGCAAGTTTGCGGTTCCATGTCATCGCAATCGCACTGTTGCTTGGACAATACGTCACATAATCATCCGGTGTTCCGACCGGCATCCACTGGTCATTGACAAACTCGCTGCGCACACCCATCGGTCCATCGGACATCTTTAAAGGGGGAATATGAAGTCTTTCCACCCCCGCGGTGCGAAACAGACCCGCACCGTGGATCATGCCGGTCTTCTCTTCCAGTGTCATTTCCCTGATCAGAAGATAAATCCGGTTTTCCAATACTTTATCCATCAATTTTTCCTCTTACCTGATTTTACTGTATACACTCTATGTGGCTCTCACAGTCACGAAGAATGGTGTTTTTATTTTCTTTGGATGCCTTTGCGCCCTTCACATCTAAAATGCCGGTATTCACCAGTTCTACGGTAAACGGCTTTTTGCTGTCGCAGTCGATCACAAGCTTATCCTCTATGCGTTTTACCACAATGGAAGCCACTTTATTCTGATCCATATCGTAGATTTCAGCAGCTGCCTCATCCTGTACATCATATACACGGAATGTCACCTGATCGGCATAATCATACTCCGGTCCCTCTTCGCTGTTTCCAAGCGGAAGTACCGTATTCGGACGTACCATCAGCGGAATCTCCATATAAGCATATGTGCGGGTATACCAGTCTCCGCCTTCCTGCTGCCTGCCGGTGAAGAAATCGGTCCATATGCCGTTCTCCTTTGGCAGATAGTATTCTCCAATTCCCTCATCGTTAAAGATTGGAGCAACCAGTAAGCTGTCGCCGAGCATATACTGCTTATCCAGATAATTGCACATTTTATCATTTGTGTAAGAAAGAACCATCGCGCGCATGCTTGGAATTCCCTCGTTATGTGCTGTCAGCGCGGTCTTCCACAGGTATGGCATCAGACGTGCTTTCAGGCGTACAAAGCTGCGCAGCACATCCACGGCCTCATCGTCATAAGCCCACGGCACACGGTATGATGTACTTCCATGCAGACGGCTGTGAGAAGAAAGCAGACCAAACGCACACCATCTCTTATAGACATCCGCGGTAGAAGTATTTTCAAATCCGCCGATATCATGGCTCCAGAAACCGAATCCGGAAAGCTGCAAAGATAATCCTCCACGCAGACTTTCTTCCATGGATTCATAATCGGACCAGCAGTCTCCGCCCCAGTGTACCGGGAACTTCTGTCCACCTGCGGTAGCAGATCTGGCAAAAAGCACCGCCTCATCTTTTCCTTTCTTTTTCTCAAGGACTTCAAATACAGCTTCATTATATAGATAGGTATAATAATTGTGCATTTTTTCCGGATTTTTCTTGTCATAATAAACACAATCGGTTGGAATTCTCTCACCAAAATCCGTCTTAAAACAGTCCACACCCATATCAACCAATGCTTCGAGTTTCTTCTGATACCATTTCTTTGCCTCCGGGTTGGTAAAGTCGACGATTGCCATGCCCGGCTGCCACATATCCCACTGCCATACAGAACCGTCCGGACGCTTCAGGAAATATCCGCCTTCCATGCCCTCGTCAAACATCACGGATTCCTGTGCAATATACGGATTAATCCATACACAGATCTTTAATCCCTTTGCTTTAATACGGGAAAGCATCCCCTCCGGGTCCGGGAATACACGCTCATCCCACAAAAAATCGGTCCAGTGGAAATCTTTCATCCAGAAGCAGTCAAAATGGAATACTTTAAGCGGAATTCCACGATCGAGCATACCGTCGATAAAGCTCATAACTGTTTTTTCATCATAGTTTGTCGTAAAGGACGTGGAAAGCCAGAGGCCAAATGTCCAGGCCGGAGGAAGTGCCGGTTTTCCGGTCAGATCCGTATAGCGGCGCAGAACATCCTTCAGATCCGGTCCGTTAAAGAAGAAATAATCCAGACTCTCTCCCGGCACAGAAAATTCTACTTTTGTGACCGCTTCCGTTGCCACTTCAAATGATACTTTCTCGGTATGGTTGACAAACACACCATATCCCCTGTTTGAAATATAAAACGGAATATTTTTATAAGACTGATCGGTGGAGGTACCGCCATCTTCATTCCAGATATCTATGGACTGACCGTTTCTGGTAAATGCGGCAAAGCGCTCACCAAGACCGTAGATCAGCTCTCCCACACCTAAAGAAAGCTGCTGTCTCATATAGGCATCCTTATCTACGCTCTTTACATAAGCATCCCCTTTCCAGTCCGTCTTCATATAGGCAAGATCACGCCATGCACTGGTACAAAGCTTCTTATCCCCGTTATAGTAAGTCATGGACCAGTTCTCTTTGGTAATAACCAGTTTTGCATTTCCGCTTTTTACAACAATCTTCTCATCATCTTCGGTGGCATCGATTGCTGTCTGATCCGGAAGATTTAATGCAAACTGTGGTCCATCCTGAATTGCACCCTTATAATGATACGTCTTTACACGGATTACTTCCGGCATCGGAGTGGTAATTTCAACCGTAAGATTGATTCCGCCCAGTGTATCTCCTCTGTGATTAATCTTATGTGTCGGTGCACAGAGCACTACTTTATCTTTTTCAATTTTTGTAAAATAAACTTCTGCCGGTGAAAAGCAGGCGCAGCCTTCTTTCTGCAGCCAGCATCCATTACTGAATTTCATATCTTATTTTCCTCTCTTTCCCTTCGCCATACGAATGTTTTATTTTCCCTTATCCACACTATACAAAATTTATCCGTGCTTTCCTACTAGAAATTTTAGACGTAATTTACTATAATATTTATAGAATTTGCCAGACGGTATTTTCCCTTAATTTTATAACAAAGGATGTTTTATGAAACTACATATTAATAAAATACATGATACACATTCTGTCAGAAACCAGCTGCTTCGTATTTTTCTGCTGGCAGGCATGTCTCCGCTTCTGGTAATCGGCATCTTTTCTATTACCAGCGTGCGAAAACAGATGCTTGCCCGCTACGAGTCGCTGACAAATGCAGATGGGCTGCGTGTTGCCTCCTCTTTAAGCGATATCACAACCACCGTGTATTCATATTCTGATACCCTGCTCAACAGTAACCAGTGTCTGAGTCTGTTTGCTGCCGAATCAATGAGTCCGAATATTAAAGAACAGTTTACGGATCTGGAGCGGGCACTCCAGACTTATTTTGACAATACAGCTTCTGTGTGTCGCATTCAGATTTATACCAACAATCCAAACCTTCAAAATTCCGAGCATATTCATTATCAGCAGAATTTTGTCCTGGACGAATGGCGCAAAGCCCTGGGGAATAACTGGAGTACATGGGCTTCCCTGCAGCGATACACGGCAATCGTCCGGCAGCCTTACCGGGAATTGACACTGATCCGGCGGATCGGTGTTGCCTCCAGTAAATATCAGGCATTTCTGGTGATCGGTCTGGATCGCAATACCATTAAAAATCATCTGGAGCAGTCCGGCAATGAAACAGCCATCAGTCTGGACGGAACCCGGATCATCTATGCCACAGACTCTGCTCTGATCGGCAAAGACATGGAGTTTCCCGATGATTTTTCCGGCTATATTTACCGTTACACCGGTTCAAAAGAAATCGGAAACCAGATGCGTCTGGTCAACTATGTAACTCTGCAGTCCTACAAATCCAACAATTTATTTTATGTGCGGACTGTAGACCCGGATGCCTTAAAAACAATCAATCATACCGTTGCCGTATTTGTCCTGATTCTGGTACTTGCCCTGCTTGTACCATTGATTCTGATGATCTGTTTTTCGAACTATTTCAGCACAAGGATTACAACCCTGAAATCAGCAATGCACCGTGCCAGCCTCGGCGATTACAATATCATCGAACAATTCCGCGGTGATGACGAGTTAAGCGATACCTTTAAAGACCTCAAACTGACCGTGGATGCGATTCACGATAAGGAGGCGCAGTTTTATGAAGCCCGGATCCGGGAACAGCAACTGGTCAACCGGCAGCAGCAGATGGAATTTGAAATGCTTGCCAGTCAGATCAATCCGCATTTCCTGTATAATACTCTGGAAACAATCCGGATGCAGGCACTCTCCTGTGGCAACCGGAATGTGGCAACTTCCATTAAACTGCTTGGAAAATCCATGCGTTACGTGCTCGATAATACCGGCACAAGTTTCACCGCACTGACCAAAGAGCTCGAATATATCAAAACGTATCTCTCCATTCAGCAGCTCCGCTTTGGGGACCGTGTAAATTACACCCTGCAGGTGGACGAAGATCTCGACACCGACAGCTGCAAGATTCTTCCGCTGCTCCTGCAGCCTGTGGTAGAAAATGCAATTCTTCACGGACTTGAGAGCAAAACGCAAGACGGTATGATTACCATTCAGATTGCTTCTGTGGACACAGTTCTTCTGATCACAATCAAAGATAACGGACAGGGAATGACAAACGAAGAACTCGATGCACTGCGCGATCGAATCAGAAAACACCCTTCCTCCGATACCCACAGCATCGGTCTTTATAATATCAATCAGAGAATTTCACTGTTCTACGGGGAAGGATATTATATGGAGATTGACAGCGCAATCGGAGCCGGTACAACCGTCCGGCTGAAAATACCAAAAACAATTTAGGAAACAGGATGAAAAACATGGCAAACAAAATTATCAACGTACTTATTGTAGATGATGAACAAATTGTAAGAGAGGGACTCCGCTATATCATTGACTGGAACGCCCTGGGATTTTGTATCTGCGGGGAAGCCGCCAACGGAGAAGATGCCCTGGAAATGATCCGCCAGTACCGCCCGGGACTGGTTCTTCTCGACATCCGGATGTCCGGAATGCTTGGCACGGAACTGATGGAAAAAGTGCGCAGTGAAGGATTTTCTGGTGCATTTATTGTCTTAAGCGGTTACTCAGATTTTAAGTACGCACAGACGGCACTGCAATTTGGTGCCTCCTACTATCTGACCAAACCGATTGATGAAGATGAGCTGGAAAAAGCAGTACAGGACGTCCACGAAAAAATTGAATTTCAGCTAAACAGCGAGACATCCCGCAACCAGTACCTGAAAAAAGCAAAAACCACCGTACTATACGATCTGCTGACCGGAAATGATTTTAACCCGTCCATTGATTATCAGGAATTAGGGCTCTCCTATCCGATCTATCAGGTGCTGATTTACGAAAGCTATATGCCATATTTTCGTTCCTACAGTTTCAGTGATCTGCTGCGTGTCACCAACAAAGACAACAATTCCTTTGAGCATGTCAATATCGACAATCATGACATTATATTACTCAAAGGCAATTTTGCACTGGAACGGTTAAATGCCTGTCTGCACCACTATGACAAGGGAACGCAGAAAGGATCTCCGCTGGATACGATCTTTCTAATCTACGGACCGACGGTTTCTTCCCTTTCACAGATTCACGAATCTTACGAGCTGTGCCAACGGCTGTTGTCCCGGCGTTTCTTCTGCGGAGAAAACCAGCATGTTCTCTCTTATGAGGAACTGCCGGCAGAAAATTCTGCCTCCGCAAGTCTGGATGCAGAAAAAACAAGACATTACAGCGCGTTACTTACCGATTACATTAAAACCTGTAATCAGCGCCGGATTTCCGAAGTTCTCGAAGATCTGCGACAGTTTCTTTTTAACAGTAACTGTGATGTATCGAGTATCAAATATTTTCTGGCAGATATTTTTCTGGAGATCAAACAGGCGATCACACACACGTACAGCAACACCAGTATCCCGTTTGTACATAATGCGGCGATCATAGAACTCATTGAAAATAAATACTATCTATACGAGATTCTATTGTATTTTAACGAACAGTTCGATATGATCATGCGCGCGATCGGAAGCAATTCCTCGGCAAGTGTGTTCGATGATATTTTAAATTATATCAATCACAATTATGCCAGCCAGCTGAAATTAGAGACCCTGGCTCCACTGTTTGGTTACAACAGTTCCTACCTCGGAAAACTGTTTACCCAGAAAATGGGTGTTCGTTTCAATACCTATCTGGATCAGGTACGCATTGAAAAAGCAACCGAACTGCTTGATCAGACAGATATGAAGATTTATGAAATTGCGGCAAGTGTCGGATATAAAAATGTTGATTATTTCCACCAGAAATTTAAAGCGAGCAAAAATATCAGTCCTGCGGAATATCGTAAAAATCAGGATCATTGATTATAAGCAAAAGAAAGCCGGGTGCATCACGCACCCGGCTTTTGTTAAGGGTTTTATCTGATATTATCCAATTATTTAGATTCGCTTAATACATCATTGATGCACTTTACTTTATCTTCATAATTCTTCTTATCTACTTCAAATACCTGATCGTATCCAAGACCCTTTACGGTATCCTGCATATCTTTTAAGATCTTGTTAAACTCAGCTTCATTCTTTGCAAATACCATCTGCCACGAATCTGCAACGATTGTCTGCTTGCACTGCTCCTTGATGGTACTGATATCAGTAGAGTACTCCGGTGTGGAATAGTTTGTTCCTGGGAGAACTAACAGATTACCGGTTTTCTCAAAGTGTTCGATCTCTGTGGTATCTCCATCATTATGTGCTGACCAGTCTTCTTTTAACTTGGTAGAAGTCTTCTCAAGATAATCATCCCATCTCTGATAGTTGTAGCAGATACCGGTATCCAGATCTGTATCAACGATACCATTTGCCTTAAAGTTCAATGCAGATACACCATCTTTCCATGTTCCGCTGCCCCATTCATCCGGCACTTTCAGGTTCTCGTCAATATCAACAAATGCCTTTACCCCGAAATCTGTAAGTACAGGCTTACCATCTTTCATTTCCCATGTCAGGCCTTCCGGTCCACAGTTACCACCACTCTGTGCAGAAGAAGCTTCAATTCCTTCCGGAGAGTATAACCAGTTGATAAAATCAACCATTCTCTGTGGGTCTTTTGTCTGGCTGCCGACCATGATACCAACACTCATCTTACCATCTGGCATAGAACCGTAAGACAGGCACTTCATATCCTTAATTGTCGCAGAGGCAAATCCCTTACCTTCCGAAGTATTCTCTGTTGTGTTGTATACACCGGCACCAAGCCATGGCCAGAAGCTGTATAATACATCACCATTACGGAACTTTGTTTGTAACGTATCGAAATCCTGTGTGGTAGACTCCGGATCAATAAGTCCTTTCTGATTTGCTTCAAACAGGAACTTCAATGCACGTACATACATGCTATCGCTGTCAATTACACTCTGGATTTCAGATCCGTCTACTTTGCCGAGTGCAAATCCAAGGTTCTCATATCCGTACAGAGCACAGAAAGCACCTGCATTCTGCATGGTATCTCCATCCCAGTCTTTGAAGAGAGAAAGCGCATAGACATCTTTTCCGTCTTTGCTGGTTCCCTTTGCCTTTTCCTGCATCTGTTCCAGAACCGGAATCATATCTTCCAGCGTATCCATTTCCGGATATCCAACTTCTCCGTACACATCCCAGCGAAGAGATGGTGCATTGGTTGGCTCAGATGCCTCACAAGGCTCAGTTGCCGGCTGATTGGAAATTTCACTCGGTACTGCCCATACTCCATCCGTTCCGGAAAGTTTACTTGCGGTATTGATTGCATCCATACGATCCTGTAAATATTTCTCATCCTTAATATAATCACTCATATCAAGGACAAGTCCTGCGGTCACCATATCTTTCAAACGACTGGAATCCAGATTTGTGATAATTAAGTCACCAAGATTACCGTTTGCAGAACGTGTCTGATATAAAGTATCTCCACCACCTGCCACGTTTGGTGCAATAATATTCAATTTGATATTGAACTTATCTTTGATCAGTTTTGCAAACCATCCGGTCTGCTCACCCTGGAAGTTTGCCTGACTGTCGAACACATCAATCGTCAGCTCCTTGGCATATTTTCCATTGGATGACTTGCCCCCCTGTGTGGAATCACTGTCTGAGCTTTTTCCGCAGCCTGCTACGGTTCCGGCGAGCATCGTTGCAGCGAGTGCCAGTGCAAGCGCACGCTGTACATTCTTTTTCTTCATTGTAAATCCTCCTCTATAATATTTTACATGAATGTATGTAAAAGAAACAAGTGTTTCTTTTAGCCTTTCACTGATCCGATCATAATACCTTTGACAAAGGATTTCTGGAAAATCGGATATACGAACAGAATCGGCAGTACAACGATAACGGAAATCGTCATACGGATGGATGTCGGTGTCTGCTGGGTTGCCAGGTTCGCAACGGCAGATACATTTCCACCGGACTGCTGTACCATGGTTGCTAGTGAACTTGCCTGATTCAGGTAAGTATAAAGTAAATACTGTAAGGAATATAACTTCTGGTCTGTAATATAAATCAACGTATCCTGGAAGGAGTTCCACTGTCCTACTGCGGACCAGATGGCGATGGTTGCCATAATCGGTTTACAGGTTGGAAGAATGACTTTTGCGAATACAGTCATGGTTCCGGCTCCATCGATCTCTGCCGCCTCCTGCAATGCAGGCGGAATGGATTCTACATAAGTCTTTGCCATAATGATGTTGAACGGCTGTACAATTGCCGGGATGATGTATACCCAGAAACTGTTGGTCAGATGTAAGGTCTTCATGGTCATGTACATTGGGATCAGACCTGCGTTAAAGTACATGGTAATTACCATAAAACGATACCACAGTTTTCTGTGCCACATCCGCTGCTGGGTAAACATGAATCCCAGATAAACGGAAGCAAGTACCGTACAGATTGTACCGATCACAGTTCTTCCAAGGGATACCATTGCTGCGGTTCCAAGACCGTTCAGCTGGAATACTTTTACATAGTTCTCAAGCTGAAAACCATGCGGCAGAAAATTTACTTTACCACTTGCACTCAGATCGTTTGCACTGATCGAGTTGATGATCAGATAGTAAAAAGGATAAGCACAAATGATAGCAAAGATAGCAAAAATCAGAATATTGATTACCTGAAATGTGCGGTCTCCTTTACTTGTTTTAATCTTCATTGCTTTTTCCTCCTATTAAATCATGCTCTCGCCACGTGTCTTCTTCGATACGAAGTTTACAATTGCAAGAAGTGTTACGCTGACGATACTCTTTAAGATACCAATCGCCGTTGCAAGGGATAAGCTTCGTCCGGTCATACCAATGTTGTATACATACAGATCAAGTACCTGAATTGTTGATTTGTTAAATGCATTTTGGAACACAAAGTACTGATCCATACCATTGTTCAGGAAGTTTGCTACCGAAAGCATTAACATTACGAAGTATGTAGGCATAATGGATGGAATCGTGATGTTTTTGATAATCTGGAAACGTCCGGCTCCGTCCACCTTTGCCGCATCATACATTTCCTGATCGATTCCTGCGATTGCTGCCAGATACATAATTGCGCCCCATCCAAGGCCTTTCCATGTACTCCAGAGAATCATCTGCAGCCATACATGCCTGCCACTGTCGAGAATCTTTAACGGTTCTGAGATTACGCCAAGGTTCTGCATCACTGTGTTGAACATACCTGTGGTAGAAAACAGACAGAAAGCAATAGAGTAAACCAGTGTCCAGCTGATGAAGTTTGGCAGTGTAGTCAGTGTCTGTACCAGATTCTTAAACCATTTGCATTTGATCTCGTTTAAGAATACGGCAAACAGTACCGGGAGAAATGAAGTTGCAATACCGAGTAAACTCATTGCAAATGTGTTCTTCATTACCTGAATCAGCTGCATTACCTGCGTCTTGTTACTAAACAGTGTCTTAAACCATTTCAATCCTACGAACTGACACTGGGAAAGTTTCAGCGGTGCTTTATAATCATAGAGTGCGTAGATCCAGCCATGCAGCGGAAAGTACGAAAACAAAAAGCACAAAATGAGAAATGGGAGAATCATAAGGAATAACTTCATTCCCTGACTCTTTTTCTTTTTGGTCGTCATAATAGTTCCTCCTTCTCGTAACCGTTTTATGGTTCACCGATGTTTTATGTTGTTATTCTATCATCAGGAAATATTTCCTCCTACCGGAAGAATTCAAGGAGAGTTCCCAGAATTTTTAGATGTTCATAGATTTTTTACGATATATCAGATTTTTATGGTAATTTTTCTGGAATTTTTCATGTATTTGCCCGGGCACAATTCAAAATATAAAAAAAAGAGATGCTCTTACCGCATCTCCCTTCCCATATTTACCGGATTTTTTTATAAAGTTTCGTTGAAAAAACGAAGCATATGTTCGCTCCATGCTTTGGCCGAAGTAGCATATCCTAACCCGATGCCGTGATCCCCCGTCGGAAAAGTCTCGCACAGATGCTTCACTCCTGCTTTCGTAAGTGCAGCGTCCAACCGGATCGTATTGCTGGCCGGAACACAGCCGTCATCGAGATTCGCATAAGCGTATGTTGGCGGATAGCCGGTCAGATCATGAAGTTCTACAGACAGTTTTTTCTGAAGATCCGACTTCCCGCCTGTATTACAGCGGCAGCTTCCCTCATGATATTCCGAGGTAAAACTGATCACCGGGTACAACAGTCCTACCCCGTCCGGCCGCGAAGAAATCCTTCCATATAGTTTTTCCAGCTCCGGATGCACACAAAAAATTTCTGTTTTCAGTTCTTCATGCAGCATTGCCGTGCTTGCGCACAAATGCCCACCGGCAGAAGCTCCCACCACAAGAATACGGTTTTCATCAATGCCATACTGCCGTGCATGTGCACGTACATGCATAATGGCCAATGCCAAATCCATCTGGCACTGCGGATAGGTATTTGGCTGGATGCGATAGCTTAAAATAAATGCTTTATAGCCTCCGTCACGCTCCATGCGCTGTGCGAGCTGCACGCCTTCCGAATAATAAGAAAGCATCTCATATCCGCCTCCCGGGCAGAAAATAACCGCCGGACGTTTCTTTTCCCGTCTTCGTTCTTTGCAAACAGCGGCAGACGGATACGGTGGAACGGATGCACAGTCATCAAAATGCATAAATGCCTGCTGATCCACATCCGGATTTCCCGTAAACAGCCATACACCCTCTTCGTCATTTTGATCCTCTTTTGGAATCCACCCCTCTTTTTGCGTATGCCAGAGAGGTACAAACAGAAATTTTTGTTTCTCCGCAGTCTCCATCAGCATATTGGCACAGTTTACCAGTGGCTGGGACCAGAATGCTTCGCCCCACTCCATGTGCACCCTATCATGGATCTGTTCCATCGTTTCTTCCTCATGCCCCTGCAGCAGTATGCTCCAACAGGTCGGAAACAGATCTCCCAATGCCGTATCCACCGGTTTTGTTGTTTTTATTTCTTTCCATGTCGATTTCATTGAAAACATATAGTTTCACTCCCTGCCAAAAACCATATCATAAATCACATCCGTAATTTCAGAATTGTCCGGCAAAATACCTGTTATAAAAAGTCACGCAGCATACGTTTTCTGCTCGGTGCACCAAGTTTACGCAGTGCCTTTGCCTCAATCTGACGGATACGCTCTCTTGTCACATGAAACATCTGTCCCACTTCTTCCAGCGTGTGTGGCTGATTTCCGTCAAGACCGAACCGCAGTGTGATCACTTCCTGCTCACGATCCGTCAGGTCTTTCATGGCAAGTGAAATCTGCTTATTACGCATCTCCGCAATCGCATTCTCCTCCGGGGATAACGCATTGGAATCCTGCACAAAATCGCCCAGATGGGAATCGTCCTCATCCCCTACCGGAGCCTCCATGGAAACCGGATCCTGACTAAAACTCATGATCTCCGTTACACGATCTTCATCTTCGCCAAGCATCTCCGCAATTTCCTTATTGGATGGTTCTCTTCCCAGCTCCTGTGTCAGGGTACGGCGTGCACGGACAACCTTATTGATTGTCTCCACCATATGTACCGGAACACGGATCGTCTTTGCCTGATCTGCAATTGCACGGGTAATTGCCTGACGGATCCACCATGTCGCATATGTGGAAAACTTAAATCCTTTTTCGTACTCAAACTTATCGACTGCTTTCATCAGGCCGATATTCCCCTCCTGAATCAGATCCAGAAGCGGCAATCCCCTGCCGACATACTTCTTGGCAATACTTACTACCAGTCTGAGATTGGCTTCAATCAGTTCCTTCTTGGCTTCCGGATCACCCTCACTGATCCGCTTGGCAATCTTTTGCTCTTCTTCCATGGTAAGCAGACGCACCTGTCCGATCGTCTTTAAATACTGACGTACCGGATCCGTGATATCCGCCCCCTCCATAACCGACAGATCTTCCTCGATATTTTCCTCGGAATCTTCCTCAATATCATCATCAATATCCAAAAGAATCTTACTTTCTTCCAGTTCTTCGTCATCCACCTCATCCGGTTCTTTCTCCTTTGCAGACAAAGAAACCGTCTGCTCCATGTCATTTTTTGAGCGAAGGACTTCGATCTTGTTATCTTCTAAAACTTTTAAAATGTTGTCAAACTGCTCAGAGGAAATCTCTACCCCTGAAAATGTATCCAGGATTTTGCTGTATGCGATCTTATCCTGATTCTTTTTGCCCTGTTCGATCAGGCCTGCTACCATTTGAATAATAGAACGTTTATCTTCTGTCACGAAAAATACTCCTTATCAATAAATTCCCCTATTTTATTTTATATCTTCTTTTAGGTTCTAAAACATTTTACCACAATTCAAAAATAATTCCACACCTTTTTTCGTATTTATGTTCATTATTTGATACTGCCGTTTATTCTCCCCTGTGCTCTGCTCCTGCATTGCCTTGTTATTCCCGGCTCTTTCTTCCTGCTGGTGGCAGCCGATCCCCCTCATGTATCTCTGATACCCTGTCAATGCCCTGTCTCTCATAACTCCGGTGGGCGGTGTCGTTTGGAATGTCCGGATTGTATACAGGCTTTCCATACTTCCGTATTACTATTGTTATTTATTGTGACAAATATTTTGTCTGAATACTTATCGCCAACCCTGTTTGATTCAATTTCCGATTTTGGAATAGCCTTCTTTCATACGCTCCATAGTTTGCCCCATTGGCAGCTTTCCTGAAGAAGTGATTTCCAATCGGTTGTCATATACCACAACCTGTATCGTACCATGATCCAGATAACGATATTTAATGGTATTGAATCAAAAATATTATGTCTCACTTTATTCTCTTCTTTACAGGCACTTTCTCGGCATATTCCTGTTCCAGTTCCTCCGCCAGATACGCATCGCTCATGCAGTGCATATCGGAAACACCATCACGGATCAGCTGATAAACCAGTGAATGATAAAAGAAATCCAAAGCCGCATCCAGTGAAAGTCCCTGCTGTTTAGCAAAGCATTCAATAACACGGCTATATTTTTTCTGAAGCAAAATCGGATTTGCTGTCATAGTGTTTCACTCCCTTCAAAACGCAGCAGAGACAGTGCTTTCTCTGTGCGGAAACATATTTGCAGGTTCGGCTTTTCATAACGCAGGCGGTTGATAGCTTCCGTTTTATCAATCAGTCCGTCAAAGAACAGCTCCACCGTATTGAACACCTTATCATTGGCAACACCGCCTACAACAAGGTCATAATCCGTCAAATCTTTTCCACTGCGGCAGTTCAGAATAAAATCCAGCCATTCTTCGGAATAAGAATCGAATTTCAGCGTTTTTAGTTCAGCTTCCCGGCTTTCATCGTATTCATACCTAGAGATAATACCGTCTTTCCCACGGTGTTTGAACTTGCCGCACCACTTCGCTGCCTGTTCATACAACGGTGTGACATAAAAGCCACGCCCGAAGTCTACGTTAGGGCGAGAATGAACCAAATCCGGCTTAGCAATCTCTAAGAAAGAACCATGATAGAGAATCATACTTCCACGCCCCTTTCTTTCATCACATCAAGAAGATCATTAACGATATATTCCCGGCTCTGGGTATGCAGCACTTCATATTCCGGCACGATATAACCGTTCAGAATGTTGCTTTTTTCAGTAAATGCCTGATACACACGCTCTGCATCCACACCCAGCTTTGCCGCTACATTTTCAATGCAAAACACGGCAAACTCCAACTCTCTGGAATTTTTGATTTTTTCATCCGCCATCACGTGTCAACCTTTCCTATATTTTTAATAATTCATAGACTTTTTTAAAAATTCAACCTTTGTTCTATTTCCTTATCTGCACAATAAAATCAAAATAATCTTTTCCAATTTTAGTTTCGACATCTGGATAACCTGATGTATCAACTATCCAATGATTTTATGGGCTTTCCTTATATTGTATTTAATTTAAAATTATTTATTGTTATTTACAGTTTTTTGCTTTTATTTTGCTAACGCGGTCAAATTGCGGTCAAACTTCTAATTCATTTAATTTCTTCATGTACTCTGCCTTCTCTTTATACCCTCTGATTTCATTTGCACCAAGTTGTAATGCTCTGCGAATATACTCTTCATCATTTTCATCAGACGCATGTTTACACCTTCTAGTATGATTCTGCTGCAGTTTTGAAGAACATGGATACAATTCTTTTACTATTACGATCAACTACAGTATACCATCAAAACAAGACGATTTCTATTATATCTACATTTTCCACCAAATGATTCACAATAAAATTGTACTTATCAATAGAAACCAATCGCGGAATACTGCCAACTTCTCGAGACAGTTTTGTCCTGTTTAAAATATCTACATAAGATACGATAAAATACAGACCATGGAACAATTGTGTTGCAGGGTGGCTGACCTCTATTTTATTTTACATAGGATGGGGGTGATGCTGATGAACAAGAGATTTGATTTTAAAGACCTCATGACCTTTGGTCTGTTCATTCTTGCATTACTGACATTCGTATTTACGTTTATCAGATAGTGTTTTAAAGCATAGAAAAACCACCCCAACTTTGACCGAGTAACTAGGGTGGATTTTTCTAACCATTGTTTATGAGGACAACCACTTGTGGGCAATTGTTCCTCTTTTGTTTTGCTATAACACGTTCCATATGGAATTTCAAGCATCAATATAATTTTGTTTATTTTAATTGGAATCTTTCATGATTGGCGCCATGAAAAAATGAAAAAGGCATTGCATGATTCAGCCCTGGCAGAATTAAAGAAATCTAAGAGCTTGCGCATCCACTGGACTGTGAAGCGTAACAAAGAAATTATCAAAGAACTCTTCGATATTGAATTTGGACTTTATGAGAAAGGTGCAAAATGCAATTACCAGCAGGGCGCAGAAAACGCATTCATGTACGGTTATCTTTTAGGTGTGCAATCGCAAAAAGCAAACTCCTAATCAAACAAAAACACAAACGTTACATAAAAGCGTATGGGGGTGTCGGGTATATTCGACGCCCTCTTTTTATACCCTAAATTCATCCAACAATTTATGTGCTACCTCATGTGTGCTACCTGTGCGCTACGTGTGTCCTACGTGGCAAAATTTAAGGCTATCGCGGAACATTGTAAACCACGATAGCCCTTGATTTTACTGTGTTTCTTAGAACTTACCAGCCTTTGCAGCTTCCTCTACGGATACTGCAACAGCAACAGTAGCACCAACCATTGGGTTATTACCCATTCCGATCAGACCCATCATCTCTACGTGAGCCGGAACGGAAGAAGAACCTGCGAACTGTGCATCAGAGTGCATACGACCCATGGTATCGGTCATTCCGTAGGAAGCCGGACCAGCTGCCATGTTATCCGGATGCAGGGTACGTCCAGTACCACCACCAGAAGCTACGGAGAAGTATTTCTTACCCTTCTCCTGGCACTCCTTCTTGTAGGTACCAGCTACCGGATGCTGGAAACGGGTCGGGTTGGTGGAGTTACCGGTGATGGAAACGTCAACGCCTTCCTTCCACATGATAGCAACGCCTTCTGTTACGTCGTTAGCGCCGTAGCAGTTAACCTTTGCTCTTAAGCCGTCAGAGTAGGACTTTCTCCACAGTTCTTTTACTTCGCCTGTGTAGTAATCCATCTCAGTCTCAACATATGTAAATCCGTTGATACGGGAGATGATCTGAGCAGCGTCTTTTCCTAAACCGTTTAAGATAACGCGCAGAGGTTTCTGACGAACTTTGTTAGCCTTCTCAGCGATACCGATCGCACCTTCAGCAGCTGCGAAAGACTCATGTCCTGCTAAGAAGCAGAAGCACTCTGTCTCTTCCTCTAATAACATTTTACCAAGGTTACCATGTCCTAAACCTACTTTTCTGTGGTCAGCAACAGAACCTGGAATACAGAATGCCTGAAGACCTTCACCGATTGCTGCAGCAGCATCAGCGGCTCTTGTACATCCTTTTTTAATTGCGATCGCTGCACCTACAGTGTATGCCCAGCAAGCGTTCTCAAAACAGATTGGCTGGATTTTCTTAACCTGCTCGTAAACATCAAGTCCAGCATCTTTTGTAATTTTTTCAGCTTCTTCGATAGAGCTGATACCATAGCTGTTTAATACAGCATTGATCTGGTCAATTCTTCTTTCATATCCTTCAAATAATGCCATTTTCGTTCGTCTCCTTTCCTACTCTTCTCTTGGGTCGATGATCTTAACAGCATCTGCTACACGACCATACTGTCCTTTTGCTTTTTCCCATGCTGTGTTAGGGTCATCACCTTTTTTGATGAAGTCAGTCATTTTTCCAAGAGAAACGAACTGATATCCGATAACTTCATTGTTCTCGTCAAGGGCGATACCTGTTACATAGCCTTCTGCCATCTCAAGGTAACGAACACCTTTTTCTTTTGTTGCGTACATTGTACCAACCTGGGAACGAAGTCCTTTTCCTAAGTCTTCAAGACCAGCACCGATTGCTAATCCGTCATCAGAGAATGCACTCTGTGTACGTCCGTAAACAATCTGTAAGAATAATTCTCTCATAGCTGTGTTGATAGCATCACAAACTAAGTCTGTATTTAAAGCTTC
>OOBK01000585.1_pt1 | contig 23822 bp, 21 predicted proteins | sample 1671541 | NCBI WGS metagenome assembly OOBK01 (sample SAMN06348167, study PRJEB24527) | human gut metagenome | biome: human gut; feature: ankylosing spondylitis patient; material: feces | host: Homo sapiens | place: China | collected 2015-10 | reverse complement strand
ACTGGCAGAGCAACGGCTGGACGGGAGATGCCTTGAAGCTGACGAACGGCGCGAATGTTGAAATCGGGTACAAGCCTTTCGGCAACGACGCGACCACCACGGGCGCAACCTACGAGATGGAGCTGACATGCACGAACGTGACCGACCGCAAAGGTACGGTGGTGGACTGCATGACCGGCGGCGTGGGCTTCAGACTGACGACGCAGGAGGCTCTGATGCGGACGGGCGCAGGTTCGGAAGTAGGCACTAAGTTCGCAAGCGGTATGACACTGAAGATAGCCTTCGTGGTGCAGGAGAAAAAGGCGAGCCGACTGATGACGCTGTATGTGAACGGCATCCTATGCGGTGCGAAGCAGTATGCCTCGACGGATTCGCTGCTCCAGGCAGAACCGACGAACATCAGGATCACGAGCGAGAGCGCGGACGTGGAGGTGCGGAACCTGCGCGTGTATAACCGTGCCTTGGGCGATGACGAGGAACTGGCGAACTACATGGTGGACCGCCCGACGAGCGACGAGATGGTGGTGCTGTTCGAGAAGAACCAGGTGATGGACGACGAGGGCACGGACGTGGACATCGACAAGCTGAGGGCGATGGGCAAGAGCGTGATGAGTCAGCTCTACGAGAGCATCATTCTTCTCCTTACATAGAAGAATACCAATGGTTGGTTTCTCGAAATCCAACTTGACATAGCGGTCATAATAGTTGACATACATCTGCATCTGTCCGAGGTCCTGATGAGTGAGTTTGTCTATCTTCAAATCAATGAGCACATAGCATTGCAACAAGCGGTTGTAAAACACCAAGTCAACAAAGAAATGCTGTTCTTCAAAAGTAAACCGCTTCTGTCGTGCCTCAAAAAGAAAGCCTTTACCAAGTTCGAGCAAGAATTGCTGCATCTTGCTGATAATGGCGTTCTCCAGTTTAGACTCGGAATAAACGGTATCCGGCTTCAATCCCAAGAACTCCAATGTGATAGGATTCTTTATGATGTCTGATGGCTTTTCTACTGTCTGCCCCTCTTTCGCCAAGCGCATCACCTCGTCCTTATTGCGACTCAAAGCCAACCGCTCATAAAGACAACTACCAACCTGTCTATTCAGTTCACGCACACTCCAATTCTGTTGTTTCGCCTCAATCTCATAGAAGTTGCGCTCATCATGATTTTCAATACGCATAAGTATAAGATAATGCGACCAAGACAAATCAAACTGAATTTGACAAACACCGTCTGTCAAATTCGCATACGCCAAATAGAACTGTCGAATTTGTCGCAAGTTAGAGTAAGACCAACCCTCACCGTACTTCAGACACAGTTTCTCAGAAAGAGCTTTTAATACCTTCTTGCCATACGCTGCACGCTCGTATCCCTGCTGCTCATCCTCCACAATATATTTACCAACACCATAGTAAGTGTAGACCATTGTAGTGTTCACAGTAGTTTTAACATGCTTGTGCGCCTCGTCAATAAGTTTTGAGATATGCCCAAAGAGAGCATCCTCTCGCTTTATGATTTCATCCATGCCCTTAATCCTCCTTGATGTCAACCAATAATTTTTCAAGTTCACTCACCGCCTTGCTGATGTTTTGGCTTTGTTCCTTTATGGTAGCCATCAGTTCTTCCAGAGTATGTTCCTCTTCCTCGCCACCCTGTTTAATCCAAGTGATATCGAGTGAAGTCTTGTCACGGGCGGTGAGTTCTTCAACTGAGTATTTGCGCCAACGTCCTGACGGATTACTCGCAGCATCGTAGGTTTCGGTGCGATTATTGATATTGTCGGGATTATAGCATTTCACGAAGTCGTCAAGATGATGGCGCTCCAATTTGTTGGTGGCAAGCGTATGCTTGATGTCGGTACGGTAGTCATAGAACCAAACCTCCTTTGTTGGCTGTCCCTTTGTGAAGAACAGCACGTTAGCCTTCACACCCTGCGCATAGAATATACCAGTAGGAAGACGCAGGATGGTATGCAGATTGAAGTCAGAAAGAAGGCGTTTACGGATAGTCTCGCCAGCACCACCCTCAAAGAGAACGTTGTCCGGCAGTACCACAGCAGCACGGCCACCCACTTTCAGCATGAGCATCATGTGCTGGAGAAAATTGAGCTGATTGTTCTTCGTCTCCACATAGAAGTCGGGGCGGTTAAGCTCCACAGACCCTGCCGGACGCTGTCCGAAAGGAGGATTGGCAAGGATAACATCTACGAGCGTTTTAGGCTCACGTTCCAACGAATCTTCACAAGAGATGGGGCTGCGGTCAGTACCCACACCATGCAGATAGAGGTTCATAGAAGCGAGTGTGACGACAAGTGAAGTATTGTCCACGCCATGCAGAGCTTTGTTGCGCAGAAAATCGCGTTTAGTCTTGTCGGCCGACTGATTCTTCATATAGTCATAAGCCGTGAGAAGGAAGCCACCCGTACCACAGGCAGGGTCGCACACCGTCTCGCCAATCTGCGGACGGATACAGTCCACCATTGCCTTAATGAGCGGACGCGGTGTGAAATACTGTCCTGCGCCACTCTTCTTATCCTGTCCATTCTTTTCCAGAATGCTCTCATATATAGCACCCTTCACGTCAGCATCCATAACAAGCCATTGCTCCTCGTCAATCATGGTGATAACCTTCTTCAAGTAGACAGGTTTGTCAATTTTGTTCTGCGCTTTGGTGTAGATGGTACCGATAAGGTTGTCTTGCTCACTGAGTACTTTTAGCGTTTCCTCATACTGTTTCAAAAGATCCAGTCCGTCGAGCTTTATAAGTTCTTCCCACTGATATCCAGCAGGTATTGCCGACTCTTCACCAAACATCTCTACATTCTCCGCGTCCATCTTCAGAAAAAGCAGATAAGTGAGTTGCGTGATATAATCGGTGAAGCCAATACCTTGTCCTGCAAGTGTAGTGGCGAGATTCCATACTTTCTTGGTGAGCGATTGCTCAGTAGATATATTGTTTGCCATAATTCAAAGTTATGCTGTTTTTCTTAAAACCACAAAATTAAACAAAGACAGAAGAGCGTCATCCGCCTTCTGTTTAGTACCGAATGCTGCAATCATCTGAGCAGCCTGTGTACGGTCGTCCTCACGAATATCATTAATAGTACAAGCACCATTGCTTGCCACATAATCCACAATCTGGCTCATGAGTTGCTTCTGTCGTTCAGATATGTCACGATGCCACTGACCACACCAAAGATTGAAGTATTGTCGGGCTGTAGTACAAACGCTGTCCAGCCTTTCAATCTGACGGAATGCAAAGCGCACCAATTGTATGATATTGGTAAGAGCCTCGCTCTCCTCCTTTTTGGTGGCGCGTCGTACATCATTAGGAGAAACGATGGCATAAGAGTTCCAAAGCTGTTTTGTGCTGAAATGATTGTTTTCCATCTTCAGCTTATTCTCCAGGTCTTTCATCATATCAAAGGTGATAGGCTCACCACTCTGATTATAGATAATGCGCAACGCCTCAATCTCATCGGCATGATTGCGACAATACTGTTCAAAAGCCTCTGTAGTGTCTTTGGCTTCCTCTACAGAAAAGCCCTTGGATATAAGCGTGTCCTCACCAGGCATGAGCGTATTGACAAAGCCAGCAGCAAGAATAAGAATGTATCGGCGCACATCAGCATGATTGGCAACCGGAGATACAAGTCCCTTGCGCTCGTTGTTAGGCTCATTAACATCATTATAAAGTGGCAAAGTCCCATTTTCCAGAGCATCGTATATACGCTGTGCAATGGCATCCATAGAGTCGCTTGCCAACCGTTCAAACTCAGCACGCTGACTATTGTCGGCCTTATTGTGTAAACGGGACAAAGTAGCAGCCAGACGTTTCAGATACATATCAGGCAGATTGCCATGAGCAATTTTCTCAAGCAAATCCTTCAATGTTATCGTGACGGTGTCAGGACCATCGCCCTGTTCCGGAATTGACATCGTATGCTCGGTGACGCCCACAGCATCGACCAAGAAGAAACAATCCTTGCTGAAAGCATTAGGTGTTACGGCTCTAAGCTGTTCATCGCCGATGGTGCGCACGCCACGACCTTTCATCTGAATGTAAAGCGGTTCGGATTCCACATCACGCATAAACATCACCACTTCGAGCGGTTTCACATCCGTACCCGTAGCCACTAACGTACAAGTGACAGCAATGCGGAAGTCACGGTCGTTGCGGAACTGGCGGATAAGTTCGTTGCTATCGCCTGCCGAATAAGTAATCTTCTGTACATATCTGTCCATGTTTGCATTCGGACATTTCTCGCCAAACACCTCTTTGGCAATGTTCACGATATTTGTTGCATGGGTCTCATTAAGCGCAAAAATGAGAGTCTTAGGGAGATATGCAAAGTTCGGCTCACGTTGTGGGTCATTGAACATCTCAGTATAAACAGCATCACGATAAGTTGTAAGAATAAGCTTTATCTGAGACGGGTTGATAATAGAACGGTTAAGCTCCGTCTTTGTGTAGTTCTTAGTCTCTCGTGTGTTTATCTCTTCCGTCTTGCCAGTGTAGCGAGTCTCCACACGCACACGATCGCCTTTCAAGATAGCGCCACCATTCTCGGTAGCCTCCGTCTTGATGCGATACACACGGTGGTCCACGTTCACACCATCCACAATGCTCTTTTCAAGCGTATAGTTCACAATGCGGTTGTTGTTGAAGAACGCCATGGTTTCGGGTATTGGTGTGGCCGTAAGACCAATAAGGCGAGCTGTGTCGAAATATTCAAGCACCCTGCGCCAGTTGCCGTAAATACTACGGTGACACTCATCAATGACAATCATATCAAAGAAATCGTGTGGCAGATTGGGGTTAGCAGGAAGCGTAACTTCCACTGTTGCTTCATCATTGTCATCATCGTCGGTGTCTTCAATTTCTTCACCTTTCAGTAGTGAGAACAGACGTTGAATAGTGGATATCAACACATTACAGTCAGATGGTATTTTAGCAGACTTCAATCGCTCCACACCATAGATAGTGTTGAAAGCTTCACCATTGTCAGTGAGGCGGAATGTGCCGAATTCATTTTCAGCTTGTCGTCCGAGATTGTTGCGGTCAACAAGAAAGAGAACATGTCGCATAGGAGTATATGCCAACATACGATAGGCAGCAAGACAAGCGGTATAAGTTTTTCCTGCACCTGTAGCAAGCACCATAAGCGCACGGTTTTGCCCACTACGGAAACTCTTTTCCAGTTCCGTAATGGCTTCGTACTGACATTCACGCAATCCCTTCTTGCGTAACGTTGGCAAGCCTGCAAACGGATCGTCAATGCCAAGCATACTTACAATCTCCTTTGGAGTATGGATACGGTTGATTTCATTCCATTCCGTGTTTGTCTTGCGAAAATCTTGGAATAAGACAACCTTGCCATTAGATTTGTATAAAAGAGGTATAGGCTTTTGCCAAGTCTGGTAGCAATCAGGAACGCTCTTGGCGTAAGTAGATACTTGTTCGCTAACCATATCAGATTCGACATTCACCTCCTCACGTTTAGCCTCCAGCACACCACACACCTTGCCGTTGATGAACATAAGGTAGTCCGCTTCGAGATTGCCTTTCAGCAAGCCCTCACGCACGGCAACGGCAGACATCGTAGGCTCGAATTCGTCACGGTTGACAACCTGCCAACCTGCATCTTCAAACCAACGGTCAATCTTTACTCTCGCTTTTTCCTCTGGTGTCATAGCTTAATTCTCCCCTTTTTCTGATAATAGCGTATTATCGGAAGTTGTAAAACTTGGTTAGACAGGATATATTCATATCCGCCATCCTTAGATTTCGTCATCGTTGACCACCTCCGTATTTAACAATCTTGCTACATCTACATTCAATGCTTTTGCAATACGCAGTAGATTTTTAAGGTCTGGCTGACTTGCATTTGTCACCCACTTGGAAATCGTAGCTTGGTCCTTGCCTAATTGTTCGGCAAGCCATTTATTTGACTTCTGCTCCTCTGCAAGAACTATCTTTAATCTATTGACTTGTTCTCTTGACATACCTTAAATAATATATTAAGGCAAAGATACATAAAGTATATGAGAACTCTTTATAAAATTGTTGAAAATTTAATTGATAGATAGAAAATTTGTTGAATTAATCAATTTTATCCCATTACATATACACCTCAATCCCATTCTCTTCTTGAGGAGGAAAGCGAGGCGCATAGCCTTGTATGCACTTGTGCAATACATCTTGTCTGAGCTGTCTGCGCTTGTGTAAACGACCCATACATTGCTTGTTGACTTGCCAGAATTGGCTTTAGCTGCTAAAATGACATTCTGAGTATTCATAACTATCTTATTTTAAGAGTGAAACAATCTGATTAGTGAATGAGATAGACTTCGATGTAGCTGATGTCTACAAAGCTGTCAGCTGCGAGTGCTTCCGCCTTGGCGCTTGCCTCTGAATGGCTCTCCGCCTCGATTTCATATTCCATATACTCGCCATCCTCTCCATTGATGACAACCTGATAGAGATTGCTCGACAATTCTACCTGTCTTGAACTTCTTTTGCTGAAGTGATATTCTGAATTAAACGTGGTGTGTACCATAATCTTTAAATTTTATTTGTTCGACTTAGAGTGAAGCACCGAAGTGCTTTTGTAATTTTTACGTGCATACAAGTAGCAGCAAGGAGAAGGCATGTAAATGCAAGGGATAGGCAAGATTATTTCATCCTTTAGGGCTTGAAAGATTTTGGAATGAGGCAAACCTGCCCCAAAACCTTTTGAAAAAATCTTAGGCTAAGCGTGGAGCGCGACCCTTGCAGAATGCCGTTTGCGCTAACTTTGCAAAGGAAAAATCAGAAAGCATTTTGTGTGGAACGCTCGAACAAATGAAATGATTATGGTGCAAATAAGACCACGTGTCAGAATATTGCTTCGGAGTAGTAAAAGAAGAAGACGGGGTACATGAATTGTGCAATCTCTGTTGTCGTCATCGGTGAGGACGGGTTCAGAGTATATATGAAATCGTGGTGGAGAGATACCAGTCAGAAGGCAGCATAAAGGCGATTGCGCTCGCGCGGCTTTGGAAATGTACATCAACTGCCGAAGTCCATTCACAATCAGATGTATAACGTATAGAATAAGGTAAATGAATACTCGTCATTTTAGCGGCATGATAAAGCCGATTCCTCAACAAGCATGTGGACCGGTGGAACGAGCTTCGAGCAGATAGCCAGTACAAGATGCACAAAGTGCAGGAAAGGCGGTGCACCACACTTTCCTCCATGAGAAATCGGGATTGAGTACCTTATTAGTTGGCTTGCACGCTTCTCACAAGAGAAGCATGAGCCAAAGGTGCAGAGTGTAACGGAAGGAGGTGCTGAAGACGGAGCATACCGCTGAAAAAAGAAAAGCCTTCATCCTGCGTTGGGCGCAAGACAAAGGCGTATAGGAAAGGCGGATTAGGAGAAATTCCGTTCAATTACAATAGATGATAATTATTTTCCTTTGGAAGAATAGCACAAACAATACCGATTGTCCTTAAATCTTCATTATCGTAAATATTATTCATATCAAGAACTGTATCGCCATATTTTACCCAGTCGTCATTATCTATTTTAAAATGTTTTAAAGCACATTTGATTGTTATTAAACAATCTTTTAAGCTATTGTCATTTTCCCAATTTTCTATAATGTGCTTACGATAAGAACTGCTGTTTTTTTTTGAATAATCAAAATGATCACGAGAATAGAACCTAATTATACCAATAAAATATAAGTTCCAAGCTACATGTGTCCACTTATCTGGAGACACTTTTAGAATTTCCAAATCTTTCTTGAAACTATCATCGATCTTAAATAGATTATCAAGATAACTTTTATCTGTAAAATTATGATGGGAACGATAGATAATTCCATTCTTTGAAGCAAGAGATTCTTCGGCTAATCTGTGTAGCTTCTTTTCCTGTGGTTCAGTAATGTTATGCGCTATAGAAGTAATTGTATCTGCAGTAGACTTTGCCATTGAGCCTACAGCATCTCCAAGTTTTTCTTTTTTTGTTTCTTTATTAGAAGATAAATAAAAAAGATAAATAAAAAATAGGACAATGCAAATAATTGCAAATATGTTTTCAGTCATAATTCTTATGTTTTTATATTACTAAATGCAAAGATACACTTTTTATCTCACCCCACCAATCGCAATTGGATATAAATCGTGCTGTGGGAACTTTTCGCAGCCGATATAGAGCGTATCGAAGGCATCGGTGCCGTCGGTACGGTGTTCGAGAAGGTATTCTTCGGACTCCGGCTGCTTCTCCATACTTTTGTTCTTGCGGAAGCCGTTGCGTCCTCGCTCCACTCCTGCTGACTGGATGGCGAGGATAAGGTCATCGTTGTTTTGGCGGTTGAAGTACGGCATAAGGCGTTGCTTACCGACAAAGCCCTGGTTGAGGTTGTGTCAAAGCTACTTTTTTGTTATATACACATAATACCCAAGCAGACATTAATAATGTCACATACCGCCTTCTTAGGTGAGACTGACTATCAGAACGAAGATATAATAAGATAGACGTAACACGATGTGTAACACTTTTCATTTGAATTTGTATTACACATCGTGCTACACAATATAACTATTCCTCCCCTCGCAACACTGGCAGTGAGATGTGGTACTTCACGGCGAGGATGCGTATTGCTACGATAAGGAGGAAGGCGATGATAACAGAAATGGTCATATCGCAACCAAGCTCTACGAGTGCCCAATAAGCCAATCCGCCGATGATGCTCGCCATAGCGTATATCTCCTTTTGGAAGATGACGGGCACGTTGTTCAACAGCACGTCGCGGATGACACCGCCTGCCGAACCCGTTATGGTACCCATGATTATAGCCACCCAGAAGGCGTGACCACAGTCGAGTGTCTTCTGCAAGCCGGCTACGGTGAAGAGCGCCAAGCCGAGCGTGTCGAAGAAGAACCACGTATTGTCAAGACTCTTCAACGATCGCGCAAAGACGATGACGAACATCTGCGCCATGAACGTACAGATGAGATAAATAGAGGAAGTCATCCAGAACGGCGTTACGCCGAGCATTATATCGCGCAGCGTACCTCCACCGATAGCTACGGCAACGCCACATACGAAGCCTCCGAACCAGTCGAAGCGCTTGGCTGCGGCATGACGGATGCCAGAGATAGCAAAGGCGAAAGTACCCAGAAACTCAATAACGTTAAGTAGGGGCTGGTAGATATCTTCTGTAGGCATCATATTTAGTTAACAACATTAGTAGGTGAGCCTTCAAGAAACGATTTGATGTTGTTCACGGCGATATCCATCAAGCGCAGGCGAGCCTCAAGCGTAGCCCATGCTACGTGTGGCGTGATGAATGCATGTGGTGCACCGACAAGAGGATTTGACGGCGATGGTGGTTCGCATGAAAGTACATCGGCACAATAAGCACCGAGCTTGCCCGAAGCAAGTGCGTCGGCTACATCTGCTTCGTTCACAAGAGGTCCACGACCAGTGTTGATGAGTATCGCGCCGTCACGCATCTTCTCGATAGAAGTGTTGTTCATCAGTTCGCGTGTTGTGTCTGTAAGCGGGCAATGCAGCGATACGACATCGGAAGCGCCGAATAGTCCGTCGAGCGTTGTCTTACGAATACCCTCTGGGAGCTGATCAGGAGTCTTGCTTGTGTACGCAAGCACGTTCATGCCGAACGCCTGCGCTATCTGCGCCACCTTCATGCCAATGTTTCCAAGTCCTACAATGCCGAGAGTCTTGCCTGCAAGCTCAAAGAGCGGCTTATTCCAGTAGCAGAAGTCTGGACAACGGCTCCACACTCCGTTGCGAGTCTCTTCGGCATAGTGTTCTACATGGTTAGAGACATTGAGCAAGTGAGCGAACACCATCTGTGCCACGCTGTCTGTGCTGTACGCCGGAATGTTCGTCACAACGATGCCACGCTCGCGTGCCGCCTTTGTGTCTACCACGTTGTAGCCAGTAGCAAGCACGCCGATATACTTCGTGTTCTTGAGCTGGGCTATGATGTTGGCGTCGAACACCGTCTTGTTAGTAAGCGCAATCTCTGCGTCGCCCACATGCTGCAGCACTTCTTCGGGCGCTGTGCGCGGATAAACGGTAAGTTCGCCAAGTTCTTCAATTCTGTTCCACGAGATATCGCCAGGATTTACACCCTGACCGTCTAATACTACAATCTTCATATTCCTGTCAATATTATTGGTTGAATTACTTTATTCGTTCTTATACTTATCGCCCCAACACTGGAGCATGTGCTGATACTGCCGCTCCTCGATTGGCGAATGTTGCGGTTGCCAGATGCGTGTATCCTTAAGCGCATCGGGCATATACTGTTGTGGGGCGAAGTGATTGGGGTAATCGTGCGAGTATTTATAGCCGTCGCTATAGCCGAGATCCTTCATCAGCTTTGTTGGTGCATTGCGCAGGTGCAGCGGAACGGGTTGGTTGCCGGTTTGCCGCACAATCTCCAAAGCGTGGTTGATGCCGAGATACGCCGAGTTGCTCTTCGGACTTGTAGCAAGATATACCACAGCCTCAGCCAGCGGTATGCGTCCTTCGGGCCAACCAATCTTCATCACCGCGTCGAAGGCGGCATTGGCAAGCAGAAGTGCATTGGGGTTGGCGAGTCCGATATCCTCTGCCGCACTAATGACAAGGCGACGGGCTATAAACTGCGGGTCTTCCCCACCCTCTATCATCCGTGCCATCCAATAGAGTGCACCATCGGGATCACTACCGCGAATACTCTTGATGAACGCCGAGATAATATCGTAGTGCATCTCTCCCTCCTTGTCGTAGGAAAGCGGGTTCTGCTGCAGGCACGCCACAACCATCTCGTCGTCTATCACAATCTGATCGCCGGGACACGACTCAACGACGAGTTGCAGGATATTGAGCAACTTGCGTGCGTCGCCACCGCTATAGCGCAGCAAGGCGTCGGTCTGCTTCAGCTGGATATTAAGCTTCGAGAGTTCAACGTCGGTTGTAACTGCGCGGTTGAGCAGTTGCAGCAGGTCTTCCTTCTCCAAAGGTTTCAGCACATACAGTTGGCAGCGAGAGAGCAACGGACGTATCACCTCGAACGATGGGTTCTCCGTCGTTGCACCGATAAGCGTGACGATGCCACGTTCCACTGCTCCGAGCAAAGAGTCCTGCTGCGACTTGCTAAAACGATGAATCTCGTCGATGAAGAGTATTGGCGAAGCCGAATTGAAGAAGCGTCCGTTCTTGGCTCGTTCTATCACGTCACGCGCATCCTTAACACCACTCGTCACGGCACTAAGCGTGTAGAACGGTGTCTCAAGACGATGCGAAATAATCTGTGCGAGAGTGGTTTTGCCCACTCCGGGCGGTCCCCACAATATAAAGGAGGAGACGCGTCCGCTCTCAATCATCTTGCGCAGAACGGCATCCTTGCCCACTAAATGCTGCTGTCCGACATAATCGTCAAACGAGCGCGGGCGCATTCTTTCAGCTAATGGTTCACTCATAAGTACAAAATTAGTTATTATATGCGAAATAGCAAAAATTTGCCCCATTTTTATTCACCTCAACACCTCAACATCTTACAACACTCACTATCTCAACTCCTCACCATCTCAACTCCTCAACTTCGCTTGAAAAAGCGACAAAAGAAATGCCCATTAGTCAGACATTGAAATCTGATTAATGGGCATTGATAAATTATAGCATAGGAGGTGTGAGCAATCTTTCTCATACCACATATCCACAGCAAGGATGCCGTAGACTCCTACGTAGTTTAATCCTCAGCAAGCTTCAGCTGCTCTGCAACCTCGTCGCAGATGCGCTTTGCAAACTCTTCCTTAGTCATGGTAGCCTGCTCGCCACCACCCTGCTTACGCATAGAAACGAGACCCTCTGCAGCCTCCTTCTCGCCAACTACAACCATGTACGGAACACGCTTGAGCTCATTGTCGCGAATCTTGCGGCCGATCTTCTCGTTGCGGTCGTCGATGAGTGCGCGTACGCCAGCCTTGTCGAAGAACGCCTTCACCTCGCGAGCGTAGTCGTTATACTTCTCCGAAATCGGGAGGATAGCTACCTGATCAGGGATGAGCCACAATGGGAAGTGACCTGCTGTATGCTCGATGAGTACGGCTGTGAAGCGTTCGAGCGAACCGAACGGAGCGCGGTGAATCATAACCGGTGTCTGCTTAGAGTTGTCCTCTGCAGTGTACTCGAGCTTGAAGCGCTGCGGCAAGTTGTAGTCGACCTGGATTGTACCAAGCTGCCAACGTCTGCCGATAGCGTCCTTCACCATGAAGTCGAGTTTCGGACCATAGAACGCAGCCTCGCCTACCTCCTCGTGAGTCTCAAGACCCTTCTCGCGGCAAGCCTCGCGTATAGCGTTCTCGCTCTCTGCCCAAATCTCCTCGCTACCGATGTACTTCTCAGTATCCTTCGGGTCGTGAAGTGAAATCTGTGCCTCGTAGTTCTCGAAACCAAAGATGCGGAACACCTTAAGGATGATGTCGATGATGTTCTCGAACTCCTTCTTTACCTGCTCTGGGCGCACGAAGATGTGAGCATCGTCCTGGGTGAAGGTACGAACACGTGTCAAGCCGTGAAGCTCACCGCTCTTCTCATAGCGAAATACAGTACCAAACTCTGCGATGCGCAACGGCAGATCCTTGTACGAACGCGGCTTGCGTGCGAACACCTCGCAATGGTGAGGACAGTTCATCGGCTTGAGCATATACTCCTCGTCCTCCTCAGGTGTGTGGATAGGCTGGAAAGCATCCTTGCCGTAGTGAGCGTAGTGGCCCGATGTTACGTAAAGGCTCTTGCCGCCGATACCCGGAGTGATAACCTCCTCGTAGTTGTACGGCTTAAGCATCTTGCGGAGCAACTCCTGCAAGCGCAGACGCAACTGTGTACCCTTAGCAAGCCAGATAGGCAGACCCTTACCTACACGGTCAGAGAACATAAAGAGCTCCATCTCCTTACCGATCTTACGGTGGTCGCGCTTCTTAGCCTCCTCAAGCATGAGGAGATACTCGTCAAGCATCGACTTCTTCGGGAACGAGATACCATAGATACGAGTCATCTGGTCGCGCTTTGCATCGCCACGCCAGAACGCACCGGCTACGCTCGTAATCTTCACTGCCTTGATAGCACCAGTGTTCATCAAGTGCGGACCACGGCAGAGGTCGGTGAAGTTGCCCTGTGTGTATATAGAAATTGTGCCATCTTCGAGGTCTTCCTCGATATGCTCGCACTTGTACTCCTGACCGTCAGCCTTGAACTCAGCAAGAGCCTCTGCTTTTGACACATCGCGACGAACGACAGCTTCGTTCTTCTTAGCCAGTTCCTTCATCTTAGCCTCAATCTTAGGGAAGTCATTCTCACTGATGACATCACCCTCCTTCGGCATAACGTCGTAGAAGAAGCCGTTCTCCACAGCCGGACCAAAGCCGAACTGAATGCCAGGATAGAGTTCCTTCAGCGCCTCAGCCAAGAGGTGGGCAGAAGTGTGCCAGAAAGTGTGTTTGCCTTCCTCGTCCTCAAACTTGTAAAGAGCGATAGTTGCATCCTCGTTGATCGGACGGTTGAGTTCAACTGTTTCGCCATTAACACCGCAAGATACAACGTTGCGAGCGAGAGCCGGCGAAATGCTCTCGGCGATTTGTAACCCCGTTACGCCCTGCTCGTACTCACGAACAGAACCATCCGGAAATGTGATTTTAACCATGACAAATTAGTTTTATTTAATCAAATTGTCCACAAAGTTATACTTTTATTTTTACATACAACCATTTTTGCAAAGAATAATAGACTTTTTTATTTCATAATACCATTATCCGTATCGCTCATCCTTATCCTCCTCTCTGCAGCCTTATGCCTGCCACCTCGGCTAAGCCGCCACGAAATGCTTAGAGCCACCTGGTTGCCGTTGCCCCTCGAATAGCCGATGGTATGCTTATAAAGATTACGGTTCAGCAGTTCGTTCTCGTATGCCTTGTAGTTATTGTCAAGTGGATTTGCCCACGACAACGACAACTGGCAGTCGCGCCACGTATAAGATGCTTTCACGACTGAATAGGCTCCGTTGTATCCTTTCGATTCGCCCTCCAAGAAGCGGTTGCCGTTGTCAACATATCCCTGCAATGTGAAGTTGCCGAGATAAGCCGTGATGCTGCAAGCATAGAACCACGAGGTATAGCAATGAGTATAGTCGTTGCCGAAGTTGAAGCATCTGAACAATCCTCCGTTAGCAGCAATCTGAAGCTTTTCGGGCAGGAGCCAGTAGCCAGCGTATGCCATAACGTTCAATGCATCAATCTCTTTTTGGTTTGTCTGTGTATAGACGAAATGATTGTAGCCAGTCCGCTCATAGTGAGCCATATTCGGTTTGAAGCATTGCTTGAAGTAGCCATCGAAGAAGGTCTGCAAGCGGTTGTTGTTGTATGAGACTTGCAGACGGTGTTCCATATCATGCGACGGCTTCAAGTCGGGATTGCCCACTGTCCATTCCATACTGTTGGTGCGAATCATAGCATCACTCGTCATTGCAATGCGAGACACTTTATCCTGCATCTGACACGTATAACTCAACTGTACGTTGTTGCTGATGTTATATGTGAGCGATGCCTTCGGGTGGAATGTCCCGAAGTTGTATCTATGGCCGTTCTGCGTGTAATGAATGTAACTTGCGCCCACACCTAAAGAATAGCGCAGTTGTCGGAGCGTACCTTTAATTTCGGCAAAGCTATACAAGCGGTTGTTATCCGTATTTGTCAAAGAAGAAGCATCGCCCTGATAGGAGTTCTTAATGTATTTATAATTATATTTTACGCCCATAGAGAGCGTGAAAGGCTTCAATCGATTCTCGTAGATCACCTCTGTGAGCAGCGAAGCCGTCCTGCCGTCCACATTATATTTATATGGAGAGCCCTCGTCATAGAAAGAACCAGCCTGCGTGTAGATATATGTGCCTACAGCATTAGCGGCAAGAGACTGTCGAGGGGTGAACTGGCGGAAGAAGTAAATATCCAATACCGGCGAACAGCTCTTGTCTGCATTGCGACTTGTTGCCCGGTATTGGCGAGTGCCGCCCGTAATATCCTTAACATCATAGTTGTCGGGGGCGTTGTTGAACGCTCCGCTCAATGAAGTCTGGAAGACTGTGGCAGTAGAATCCGCCCAATTGTAGGTAAGTTTTGCTTCGTGCGCTATCGATTTGCGAAGCGATTCTACGTCGTTACGGTCTATTATGTGTACGCTGCCGTCAGCCAACGTGTATTCTGCTGTCTGTCTGCTCTTCACGCCTTTGGTCTTATAACCGCTCATACCATACGAGAGCGCCCATTCGCTCTTGCCACGGCTCCACTTGCCGTACACCATTCCATCGCCCTGCAGAGTGGTAAGTGCCGACGTAAGGTCGGTACCAATGGTATAGCCGCTCTCGCTTCTGCGTGTAATGATATTTATGACGTATGCTATGTCGTCACCATAACGCACACCTGGATTGTTTATGTAGTCGATCTTTGCGATGTCCTTCGGATCGAGAGCCAACATCTCCACCTTGCCCACTACGACACCATCGACTCGGAGCTGAACTTCTCCCCTATTGTCGATAGCCGTAATCGTGTGGTTGATGTTGTCGATACGCAGATTGGCAAGCGACAGTTTCTCAAGAATGCTGTAACCATTGTTGGAATACCGCTTTTGAACATCGGTAGGATATATTATCATACCGTCTGCTTTGTTCACAACCTTAGCTGCTTTAACAGTAACTTCATCGAGCGTAACGCGCCCCTCCACATCCTGGGCATAAGCACCGAATGCAGAAGACATAATAATAGAAAGTGTAATCAATCGTTTCATCTTGCACCAAATTTTGTTATGGTGCAAAAGTACACTCCTCTTAAAAGAAATCCTATCGATTAGTCTGACATTTTCCTGACAAGTGGCTGACAAATGACTATCTACTTGAGTCTCAGACTGTAGTTCCTGCCCCTATCCGACTCTATCTTCAACCTGCTATTAGTCTCTACAATAGGTCTTATGCGTCTTATCAGCGTGTAGAGCGTATCGCTTGCATCAGGTTTCTTCGGCCATAGCCGCTCGCAAATATCCTGTTTCGATAGCGTATGCGTGTCGTTCGTCATAAACATTTTGAGCAGCGAATGCTGCATAGGCGTAAGACGAATCCGCTCACCCCTTTGCGTCATAAACGTATCGTTATGGAAGACAATACCGCCGTATGATATGCCTTGCGACACCAGCTCCGGTCCTTTTCTCCTTACGTACCACAAACTACATAACAGCCATAGCATACCGACAAACAATATAGAACCTGATGCCCTCTGATCGGACATCCCAAAGGTGGTGGCAAAGCCACAGTTAGCCTCTGCCACAAGCCGGGTCTCCCAACGTCCATCCATACGCACGGTACGCATGGCTATTCCTGCCGTGTCCTTCAACTCGGCTATGGTGAGGTTGTTGCGATAGCAGCGTATGGTATCTGTAGTGACCACATTGTTGGGCATAGTCGCAAGGACCTGCTCCAATGCTCTATTTACATCCTGCGCTATCATGTGTTCTGTTCTGCGATAACTGCTTATGCTTGTGCACAATGCGCAGAGCATAAGAAAACTAAACACTATGTATGGAAGGGTCTTCATAATTCTATCACTTATTCAACAATTCAAACTCTTACAACATCCACCACATGGCTGCCGGCTCCAATAAGGTCGGCACGCTCCGAGATGCACTTCTGATATTCTATGAAACGCGCAAACGTCTCGTCACTCATGCGGTTGAGACGCGTGCGCATATAGTCGGAAGCCCCGTCGGGCGAGAAGATGGTTACACGTTTCAAGCCGGCACGTTCGTCAAGTCGGTTGATGTCGTCTATACGCACATAGTCGTACAGCTCGTCTGCCTGAGCCTGAATATGGAAATCCCCGTCTACCGCCCCACGCTCCATCAGTCCTTCTATCCTGTCCTCGTCGAAGCAATAGGACAGGATGCTGTATTCGTTCATCAAGTAAGCCACAAAAATCAGTCCGCCTGGTTTTGTCACGCGCTTTGCCTCGTTCAGGGCCTTCAGCTTCTCCTCATCGCCGATGAGGTGATAGAGCGGACCGAGCAACAGCGTAACGTCAGCAGCCCCCGTAGGCAGGAACGGCATGTTGCGTGCGTCGCCCTGCACAACGTCTGCCGTAGGCTCACGCTTCAAGAAAACATCTATATTGCGACGCACCAGCTCCACCGCCTTCACCCGATAGCCTTCAGCCATAAGAGCCGAGGTGTAGCGTCCCGTTCCTGCACCAATGTCGAACAAGAACGAGTCTGGCTTGATGAAGCGGCGCAAGTGATGCATGGTGGTTTCAAACTCTACGATGCCGTGCCTGCGTTGCAAGCGAAGGTCTTCGGGGTGCTTGTTGTAATGCTTCTCTATATTGGATAATGCCATATTTATATATTAAGAGTTGTGAGTTGAATGATATGTTGTTTCTTCAAACAACGATAATCCTCAACAAAGATACAACATATTACTTATACAACAATTTCTTCAAAAGAATTATTTTACAAATTCCGAACATTTCGGTAAAGCAAGTTGATTTTTAATTGGCTGCGGAAATCGTAAGAGAAATCATCTGGCACACACGATAAAGCACAAGCCTACGGCTACAGCTTAATGCCAAACCTCACGATTCCCTCGTACAGCATCCCCTCTGGCATGAACTTCTTTAGCGTATCCGTCAGCGTGTTAAGCATACGTTGGCGGATATAGTCCTGCTTGATATATAGCGAAACACGGCGCTGGGAGAGAAAGTCGCCCTCAATACGGCGCACGTTCTCACGCTGCTTTTCCGTAAGGTACGACACGTGCATCTCGGGGATGATAGTGAAGCCTCCATTCTCGTCCACTATATTCACCAAAGTTGCCACCGTGCCAGCCTCGTACACACGATTGCCCTTGCTCCTCCCCTTGCAGAAGGAGAACGCACTCTCGCGCAGACATTGCGCACCTCTCATTATCCACATGCCTTCATGCTCCAGATTCTCCGGTCTGAACACGGGCAGTTTTCGCCAGCAGCTCTCCGCAAGGTACACCATGAACCTCTCAGTATAAAGCGGGATCTCGAGTATCCCCTCCCTTCTGTTGTCGGATATGGCGATGCCCGCATCGAGTTCTCCACGCAGAAGCGCGGTCTGCATGAAGTCCACGTCCATCTCCTGTATCGACAGCTCCACCGTCGGGTAATCCTCACGATAATGCCTGATGAACTTAGGCAGGACATACGGAGCGATGGTAGGACCGACGGACAGACGCAGCTTTCCGCCGACCAGCCCCTTGTCCTCCGATACTATCTCGTTTATCCGCTCTATCTCCATCAGCACATGCTCAGCCTGACGGATAATCTTCTCGCCAGCCGAAGTCGGGTTTACCGACCTGTTTGTACGTTCAAAAATCCTTATACCAAGCTCCTCCTCCAGCTTCTGAAGCATGGCGCTCAGAGTTGGCTGAGAGACATTGCACGACTCAGCCGCTCTCGCAAAATTGCGAAAGCGGCCTACTGCGGTTACATATTTTAGTTGCTGTATATTCATTATATAAACAGATTGACATTAGCCTTCTCGGCACGTTCCATATAGGTCGCCACACCGCCAACGGTGACATTGTCGAGAAGCTCCTCGCGCCTCACGCCCATCACATCCATCGACATCTGGCAGGCTATAAACTCCACACCGTTGTCGACGGCTTGCTGACGAAGCTCCTCCAGAGAGTCCACACCCTTCTTGCGCATCAGATAGCGCATCATCTTCGCACCCATACCCATCATGTTCATCTTTGAGAGGGCAAGCCTCGTAGAGTCAGACGGCAGCATCCACGAAAACATACGCCCGAAAAAGTCCTTGGCCACCTTCGGTCCGTTGGTTTTCTTGATGGCGTTCAGCCCCCAGAATGTGAAAAAGATGCTGACCTTCCTGCCGGTAGCTGCCGCACCATTGGCAAGGACAAACGTGGCAAGGACCTTGTCAAGATCATCGCTAAAGAGGATCAGGGTCTTTCCTGAATCCCCCTGCTGCGGCTTGGAAGCCTCAACGGCACAAGGAGTCGTTTTCTCTATCATGGCTATATATACGCCGGACTCAGAGTGCCTGCCCAAGAATCTGTTCCCCGTTGTCCTGCACCAAGCCTCGGCATCGCGTGGGAAGGCGGCATCCGTAGCACGCACTTCCAACTGCTCTCCCGGCGCAAGGCCGTCCATAGCCTGCTTCATCTTGAGGATAGGGCCCGGACATTGTATGCCGCATGCGTCCACCCTCACAATGGTCTTTCCGCCTTCACACACAGATGTCTCGCACGAATGGTTGTAATGTACAGCCGCCTCGCTTGAATGGCTGTCCGCTGCGGTGTCGAAGTCTGCAGGAGCAACCAGCTTGGCTGTAGCAGCCCTATAGGTTTTAAGTCCGCCTATAAGATTTCTTACGTCCCGATAGCCGTTGGCCTTGAGGATGTTGGAAGCCAAATAGCCACGCAGTCCCACACCGCAGAAGAGCCATACGGGAACGTCCGTAGGGATCTCGCCCATACGCTCGCGCAAGTCGTCAAGCGGAATGTTCACGGCTCCGCCAATCGTGCCCAACGCATATTCATCGGTAGTACGCACATCCACAAGTATCACCTTCGTGGTGTCAGCTTGCTCCAGCTCCCGCCAATAGAGTGGAGTCATCTTTCCGGCAAGAATGTTGCCTGCCACATATCCCGAAATAGCCACGGGGTCCTTCGCCGAAGAGAAAGGCGGGGCATAGGCATGTTCCAGCCGGGTGAGGTCGTCGACCGTAGCCCCGGTCTTTATGGCAAGCGCATACTGGTTGATACGCGTGTCCACGCCCTCATAACCTACGATTTGTGCGCCATATAGCCTTCCGTCACTTGGCGAGAAGGTTATCTTGATGTCCATCTGCCTACTGCCTGGATAATAGCCGGCATGTGAGCCGCTATGAATAGTAGCCGAGAGATATGGCATCTCCATCTGCTTCAGGCGCTTGGCAGGAAGCCCTGTGGACGCCACGGTGATGTCGAATACCTTGGCTATGGACGTTCCGACAGAACCTTCGTATTTCAACCTGTTGCCCAACACCATATTGTCTGCCACAATGCGTGCTTGACGGTTGGCAGGGCCTGCAAGGAAGTTGAGCCAGGACTTGCCCGTTATGGGGTGAGGAAACTCAATGGCGTCGCCTACAGCATAAATATGCTCATGAGATGTCTGCAGATATTCATCCACCCAGATACCGCGCATCTCGCCAATCTTCAATCCGGCAGTTTGAGCCAAGCTGGTCTCTGCCCTTACGCCAATGCTGAGCAACACCATATCGGCCTTCAGACTGACACCCGATTTGAAGTGGACGGTCAGCTCGTCTCCCTCGCGTGAGAAACCTTCTACGGCTTGCTCCAGATAGAGCCTTACATCCTGCTGCTGCAGATGCTCGTGCACAAGAGCTGCCATGGAGAAGTCGATAGGAGCCATCACCTGATTTGCCATTTCCACCACAGCCACCTGGGCACCTGCATGCTTCAGATTCTCTGCCATCTCCAAGCCGATGAAGCCTCCGCCCACGATTACGGCACGCTTCACCTTATGCTCCGCCATATAGGCCTTTATGCGGTCTGTATCGCTCACGTTTCTGAGGGTGAAGATGCCCTTGCTGTCAATACCTTCAAGCGGAGGCACAACCGGCGATGCTCCGGGCGAAAGCAACAGTTTGTCGTAGCTCTCAACGTATTCTTTGCCGTCAGCGGTATGCACGGTCACCTGCTTTGCTTCGGCATCAATGGCTGTCACTTCGCTCAATATGCGCACATCGATATTGAAGCGCTTGCCGAAAGCCTCCGGTGTCTGCACAAACAGGCGGTCGCGGTCTTCTATCACCCCTCCTATATAGTAAGGCAAACCACAATTGGCGTATGATATGTGTTCACCCTTTTCAAAGAGGACTATCTCAGCATCCTCTGTCAAACGTCTGATGCGTGCAGCTGCAGTTGCACCACCTGCAACTCCACCTACGATAATGTATTTCATTTTGCTTGCTGTCATGTTTTTACGTGTTTAAAAGTTTGCAAATCTTAATTTGATGGTGCAAAGATACTCATTCTCTCATAGACTAACAAACGATTCTGTCAATGCAGCAATAGACAGCAACTATCATTCTATCATGGCACCCTTACAACATCCACCACATGGCTGCCGGCTCCAATAAGGTCGGCACGCTCCGAGATGCACTTCTGATATTCTATGAAACGCGCAAACGTCTCGTCACTCATGCGGTTGAGACGCGTGCGCATATAGTCGGAAGCCCCGTCGGGCGAGAAGATGGTTACACGTTTCAAGCCGGCACGTTCGTCAAGTCGGTTGATGTCGTCTATACGCACATAGTCGTACAGCTCGTCTGCCTGAGCCCGATAGCCTTCAGCCATAAGAGCCGAGGTGTAGCGTCCCGTTCCTGCACCAATGTCGAACAAGAACGAGTCTGGCTTGATGAAGCGGCGCAAGTGATGCATGGTGGTTTCAAACTCTACGATGCCGTGCCTGCGTTGCAAGCGAAGGTCTTCGGGGTGCTTGTTGTAATGCTTCTCTATATTGGATAATGCCATATTTATATATTAAGAGTTGTGAGTTGAATGATATGTTGTTTCTTCAAACAACGATAATCCCCAACAAAGGTAATCATAACTTTCAACATTCCACTTTCTACTCTCTTTTTTTTACAACACACCATTTACTCAATAAAAATTTTGAGTTTACATATAAAGCAATTATTTTTGCAGCGCATAACATAAACAGAAAATTAGAAAGAATATTATGAAACTCAACAAAGTACACCACGTAGCCGTAATCTGCTCCGACTACGAACGCTCTAAACAGTTCTATACCGATGTGCTCGGCATGGAGATCAAGAGCGAACATTATCGCGAGCAACGCGACTCATGGAAGGCAGACTGCTATCTTGGCGACACATACGTCGTAGAACTGTTCTCCTTCCCCAATCCTCCTGCACGTCCGTCATACCCCGAAGCAGCCGGTCTGCGCCACCTTGCTTTCGAGGTGGACGACCTCGCGGCGGCGGTCGGCGAACTCGACAGCAAGGGCATCGCGCACGAGCCTATCCGCACGGACGAATACACCGGCAAGCTGTTTGTATTCTTCAACGACCCAGACGGACTGCCGATAGAACTGTACGAAAAGTAAGGAAGCATCACTTTTAGGTATTGCCCGGCTCGCAACAAAGTTGTATCTTTGCATCGTAACAAACAAATAAAAAGAAGAATATGACAGAAATGACAGCAACAATAATCGTAGGACTTCTCATTCCGCTATTAGGTACGATGCTGGGATCGGCTTTCGTGTTCTTTATGAAAGACGAAATGTCCGCACGACTACAGAAATCATTGTTGGGCTTTGCCTCCGGAGTGATGGTGGCAGCATCCGTGTGGTCTTTGCTTATTCCGGCGATGGAGATGAAGGCTGACAGCGGCGCATGGTCGGTAGTGCCGGCTGCCGTGGGTTTCCTGATGGGTATAGGTTTCCTGCTGCTTATCGACGAACTGACACCCCACCTCCATATCGGCACAGACAAGCCCGAAGGCGTAAAGTCACACCTTTCAAAAACTGCCATGCTTACCCTTGCCGTAACCATCCACAACCTGCCCGAAGGTATGGCTGTAGGCGTAGTGTTTGCCGGAGCCGAAAACCAAGTTTCAAACATCTCCTTAGCCGCAGCCATTTCCGTATCGTTAGGCATAGCCATACAGAACATCCCCGAAGGTGCCATCATCTCCATGCCAATGCGGGCGGCAGGCAACAGCCGATGGAAATCTTTCGTGTTAGGATCTCTCAGTGGAGTCGTCGAGCCAATCGGAGCCATCGCCGTCCTCCTGCTCGCCTCATTTCTTACGCCGGCACTCCCCTACATGCTCGCCTTTGCTGCAGGCGCCATGTTCTACGTAGTAGTGGAAGAGCTCATACCCGAAGCCTCAAGCGGTCAGCACAGCAATCTCAGCACTATAGGTTTCGCCATCGGCTTCGTGCTGATGATGGTGCTTGATGTAGTGATGGGATAACAGAAAAATAACAACAATAGCAGTGCTTGAGGTAAGAAAATGAGTACTCCCTATGTAGTACTCGAGTAATCTCACAACTATACTCGAGTAATCTCACAACTGTACTGCAGTAATATACCCACCAGTACTCAAGTACTCTCCCATACAAGTACTGCTACACCATTATAGAACTACCACTTGAGTTCCTCGTTCAGTATCACACCGTCTGTGGCATCCTCTGCCGTGAACGTGTTGCTCTTATACTGCACGCAGAGCATAAGCATCTCTTCCGAACCGGTATTCTTGATGGCGCGCTTGCCCTCGGGAGCCACACGGATGATGCTGCCCTCGCCTACCGGAATGTTCTCGCCGTCTACCTGATACAGACCTTCACCTCGAAGGATGAAGTAGAGTTCCTCGTGATTCTTGTGCGTATGCAGAAAACCGCCATCCTGACCTGGGGCGAATGTCTGGAAAGACAGTTCGCTACCTGTTGTGCCGAGAGCCTGACCTACGAACACCTTGCCCGGAATCTGAATGTCGCCCAGCTGGAGGAGATAATCCTTCATCTCGCTAAGTTTGCCTACACTGACTGCTGTGAAATTCTTACCCGTCTTTGTTGTCTTTACTGATTTCATTGTTTTATTTGTTTTAATTAATAAGTAACTGTTCAAAATTAATTTTATAAATATGAATAATTCACGAATAAGTTCGTACCCACAGACGCCAAGGCCCTGTTTGTACAAT
>OOBK01000584.1_pt1 | contig 23951 bp, 26 predicted proteins | sample 1671541 | NCBI WGS metagenome assembly OOBK01 (sample SAMN06348167, study PRJEB24527) | human gut metagenome | biome: human gut; feature: ankylosing spondylitis patient; material: feces | host: Homo sapiens | place: China | collected 2015-10 | reverse complement strand
TCTTATAAATATTTCTTCTCTTGTTCTTTCTGACTCATACATGCAACACTATCAACAAATCACAATTTTATCTTGGTGTTAATTCTACATACATATCTTTGTACTGTCTTGCACTTGTCTCCCATGATACATCTTTATTCATATCACGGATCACCATATCATCCCAGCTTGCTCTATTTTCAAAGTAGCATGTCTTTGCTCTATTGATCGTATCATACAGAAGTCCGCTTTCATATCGATCAAATGTAAAGCCGTTACCTGTATTATCAAACATGTTATATGGCCAAACAGTATCTCTAAGTCCTCCTGTCTCTCTGACAATTGGAATCGCACCATATCTCATAGCAATCAATTGTGTTAGTCCGCATGGCTCGAATCTTGATGGAACTAAAAGTGCATCACATCCAGAATAGATATTGTGGGCAACATTTTCATCGTAAGCAATATAGGCACAAAAACTTCCTTTATATTGATTCTCGTAAGAACGGAAAGCTTCTTCATACCAGGAATCACCTGTACCAAGAACAACTACCTGTGTATTTCCATCCATAACGCCTGGAATTACGTCATTGACCAGATCAAGTCCTTTTTGGTTCGTAAGACGAGAAATCAATCCGATCACCATCTTGTGTTCGTCGACCTCTAATCCTAAAGATTCCTGTAGTGCTTTCTTATTCTTCTTTTTATTTTCGATTGCTGTCTTTGCATCATAATTTGCTTTTAACAACTTGTCTGTAGATGGATTCCAGATGTTGATATCAATACCATTTACAATTCCTCTGATCTTATTCTGGTGATATCTTAAGTGCTCTGCAAGTCCTTCTCCATATTCTTCTGTCTGAATCTCTCCAGCGTATGTGTTACTTACCGTTGTAAGTCTATTACAATAAGTGATTCCACCTTTTAACATATTCGCATCCAGCCAGTTCTGAGTCAGGCAGTCTTTGTTGAATACATAATCCGGAAGTCCTGACCAGTATTGGATCATTTTTCTGTCGTAGATACCTTGGAATTTTAGGTTATGTATCGTAAGTACTGCACTTGCACGTCCTACATTTGTATCTGCAAAACATGTTCTTAGATAAAGTGGTACCAACGCTGCCTGCCAGTCGTGGCAGTGTACTACATCAGGAACCCAGTCCAGATAATTCAGTGCCGCCAATGCTGCCTTGGAAAAGTAACAGAACTTTGGAATATCATCAATCAGATTTGTATACGGATTACCCCAAGAGAAAAATTCCTCATTGTCGATAAAATCATAAATTACACCATCTTCCTGATACTCCATAATACCTACATAGTATTGTCTTCCATCAGAACAAAGATCCATATAGAAAGAGCCTTTGTATTCCATCTTTTCTTGGTATTCCCAAGGAATGCATTTATACCTTGGAAGGATTACTTTCACATCTACATTTAATTTAGCAAGACTCTTTGGAAGTGCAGACATTACATCTCCAAGACCTCCTGTTTTCACAAATGGATAGCATTCTGAGCCAATAAAAACGACACTTCTTCTTGGTCCAAGATCAGGCTGTTCAATAACCTGATTTTCTTCTACTGGCGTTTCTATTTTGATTTCTTCTTTTGGTTCTGGTTGTGCAACTTCCTCTTTTATTATTGCAGGTTCTGCTGTTGGAATAACAGTCTCTTCTGTATCTGTACTTTTCACTGTTGAAACAGTTGCTTTTTTTGCCCTGCTTTTTGCATTATTTCTTGTCTTACTTTTTGTTCTTGTTTTTCTGCTCATATTTGCCTCCAATCTGCAACATACATCATGCGGTCTGCAATGAATTTTTATGATATTCTTATTATACCATAAATATTTTCAAATAACAAATGCCCAAAACATCGTATTTAAGCCATTTGTTGAATGTTTTAATACTTCTAAACTGCCTCTAAAATGCTATATTTAGTAACAAATTAGTAACATAGAAATATTATTTTTCTTTACCCTGCGATACCATCAGCAATCGCTTTTGCAATCTTCTTGTATCCAAGTTTTTTGTAAAGATTGTAATCATCTCGATCATCGACAAAACATACCTCGATTAGGATTGCTTTATTGATCGTATGATTAAGATAATACAGATTTCCTGTTGTTTTAATTCCTCTGTTTGTAAATCCTAGCTTTTTCATGTTTGCTAAGATTCTGTTTCCAACAGTTTTCTTAATCCCTACACTCTGAGTGCACCAGATTTCTGTTCCTGCTACTTTCTTATCTCCTTTTCTGTCGTTGCGACCAGAATTGAGATGAATTGATACATCTAATGCTGCTTGTCTTTTGTTGCACTTAGTACAGATCTTTCTGAGGACGTCCGTCTGACTAGTTCCATTGCTAACTGTACAATTATATGCCTTATGTCCTTTTTTCTTTAATAGCCTTACGACTTCTTTGCAGATTTTTCTGTCTTCTCTGCTCTCATCTAATAAGTCACTTGCTCCACAGGCAATCTTACCTGCGGGGTTGTGACCGCCATGAATATTATATACTGCCATTATTCTTCCTCCTGATCTTTATTTACTACTTTGTCTGCTACTTCTAATCCTTTTGTTAATGCTTTGGGTACGTTATATCCTGCTTCCACAAAATTTTCCACGATAGATCGAATCTCATTGATCAGCAATGACGCCAATACAAACCATCCAAGTAATGTTGTAATCCCCAGATCTACGCCAATTACTTTTCCAATCTCAATGAAAACTGCTGATGATCCGAATGCTACCATTATCATAATCCAGTATCCTAACTTTTTCATGACACCTCTCCAGCCAATTCGTGAACTTACTTTTCCTTCCATCTTCGCGCCCATCCAACCAGTAAACTGATCCGCTACATTCAGTGCCAGATAAGCCACAAAAAGAATCCAGTGTTCGCCTAAAATGTAACTCAGTACGGCAACGATCGATCCGGTCACTGCGTTATATGTGTCAATTACATTGTTTGTCATTTTCTTCATTTCCCTCACTTTCCTTTCTTTGGTTAGAAAATATTATTTTGTTGCATAAAAATAAGACCTTTGTTGGTCTTTCTCTGATTCTCATATTTGCTTGTCTCCTTTCTCGACTTTATTGCGTAAAATTATTAGTTACCCATATCTTTCTTTAATTCTTTCATCTGATCATCTATATATGATTCAATTGTTGTAAATCCTTTTCTATGATCAAATCCTTTTCTTCTCAATTCTGCTCTTACTGTCATTAATTCTTCTTTTACTCCTTCTAGAGCTAAAACAGCTCCAATCTTCATATCCTCATTCATGTTCTTCTCCTTTCTTGATCGTCTAATTTTTAGATAATAGGTATAAAAAGACTCGGCGTCCGAAGATCACCCGAGTTCATTCATTAAGCGACATTATATTTTCCCTTCTGCATCATTGGAACTGTTGTTCAAACCAATCCATGTCTACAGGTGTAGCGTATCCAATCCAATGTTCTGTTCCATCATAAATCGCAAAGGCACAAAAATCACTGTCTATTTCAACAAAGCCACCATACTTGTTACAGTATTCTATCATTTGTTCTATGTATTTATCTTTTTCATACATTTTTTGTTCGAATCTGATACGTTTCATACCTACATTTCTTTCTATTTCGTTAAATTTTTTATTATTTCTATAATATCGTACAACACCAATAATAGAAGTAAAATTATGCCCATATATCCATTATTAATTTTCATCAAAATAATAGATGTAACTGTCAAAAATATCTCTATCATTATTTTGCAATCTATATTTTTCATAGGACCTCTTTCCTAGTTTTTGGACGACTAAAGCCTGCTTTAGTTAACTAAAAAGATTTTGTCTATTTTATAACTCTGAATTTTCAACCTTGTTAAGATAATTACTAACATCAGCAGTTAATACTAGATTTTCAGATATATAACAACTTGTCTGAGTGGCAGATACAGTGATGTCTTTTACTGTATTATCCCTGACAATGTTATCAATCAAATTTAAATTCGTTGTTTTTTGGCTAATATTAATTCCAGTTTTATTTCCTATAACCACATTGTCTTTGATTGTAACATTTTCAAATGATGTCTCAAGAATCCCCGGTTTTTCGTTTCCTAAGCAAATTCCATTTCCTGTATTATCTCTTATCAAATTATTTTGAATAACGATTGATTTATTTTGGTAATCGCTGAAAAATCCACCATTTGCATTTTCGTATGCCTCATTACCGTCGAATATAACGTGTTGTCCACCACGCACTCCAAAACCGTAATTTCTGCCATTTCTGCAAATATTATTTGCAATAATCGCTCCTTTTGGATAAGTAGGTGTTCTGTGTGCTGCATCTCCGAATATGTGCTGGTCCTCGAGAAAGATTCCAAAATGTCCGCAGTTATCGCAAATACAGTTTCTCACAATAAAATTTTCATTTTCCCATGCTCCCGTTCCAATTCCGACTCCTGCACCACCGGGGCTGTTATCTGCATGGATGCGTCCAGACTCGTAACAATAAATAGAGTCGATTACAACATTGTCAAGGAAATCAATTCCAAGAGATGTAGCGGGAGTACCAATTAATCTTAAGTCACGCCATACGCTGTTTTTAACATATTGATAAAAGAATGCCTTGCCATCACTTGAATATGTATCTATCGTACACTCTTCGCCATTTACCGTAAAATTTCTATAAGTACATCCCTCGATTGGAGTTTTGTTTTTTGCACTGTTATAGCCAAACATACAAACACCCTGTGAGCTATGTCCTGTCATTTTAAACACCGAATCCGTTAATGATTCCCCAACAATAGACACGTTACTTTTTGCTTTTATGCAACATTTACAACCACCAGTTCCCTCGATATATTGTCCATTTGATGTATCGAATTTATATGTACCTATTGGAACGTAAATCGTTCCACCACCATTTTGTGACAATTCATCGACCATTTGTTGAAATTTCAAAGAATTATCATCCGCATCCTGTGTGATTCCATAATCAAGCACATTATGATACATTCCCAAAGCATCTCGCATCTTCAAAAAGTTTTTTTCAACGTTTTTATTTAATGTTTCAACTGTCTTGAATCCATTCAACCAATCATTTAATGTTGGTTCTTCTTTTAACCACAAAATGGATAGTTTATCTTTGTTAGCCCATGTATCGTTATCTACACCAAACCATCCACAACTTTCTTTATGAACTTCACAATAAATCGTCTGCGTGCCACTTAATTTACTTTTTTCAAAGTATTGATTCAACTCCGAACAATCAAATTTACGGCATTCTGTCCATGGGTAGTTACTTGAGCTTTGTTTTTCTGGATAGGACCATAATTGTACCGTTTTATCTTTCGCAGTTCCAATGGCTCGAGAAACATCATAACCGTAGATACTCCAATTATTTATAGCAGATTTGTATGGCGCATTAACTGTCCCAAACTGTCGTCCTTGTAGTCTTGTTTGTATTATCATATAAATGTATGGTGTCCCAACTTCAAACGGAATCATATAGTTTCTGTTATTTGCTGACTCATTTTCTGCATTAGCATCCCCTGTTGGAGTGTAAAAATGAAATTCTTTTTTATCAATAAAATCAATCTTATCTCCAGTGACCGCTTTATCTGCAATTTTCGGTGTTGTAATAGAACCATCAGTTACTGTTGCGTTTTTTATAGATTCCTTTAGTTCACCAATCTGCTGCCCAACTATCGCCGAATCTGCTGCCTTGTCTGATTGCGTAAGTGTTTTATCTGTTTGGATCGCCGCGCTATTATACACTCCTCCAGAAACCCATGCCGTTTCTTCCCATGTATACCAATTGCCATTAATATATCCCGTTTCTGTACCTACGTAGACATACACTTTTTTCTTATCAGTCATTTCTGCAACTGTCTTTGCTTTCAATGGTGCCCCATAGTCGTCTTTATTTGCTTTTTTATCATCAAGTTCTGCGATTTTGTTTTCGTTTTTTTCAACTTTGTCCGCAAGATCATCAACAACCTTATACTCATCCGATGATAAATACTCTGATTGTGCCATCAGTGAAGCTGTTACGTCGATGTCAAATATAAAACTCTGGACCTTTTGATTTCCTTTCCTTAGATCTAATTGGCATTTGACAATTCCAACTTCTGCAAGTGTCTGTTCTGTAAGTTCAATCGTTACAGTATTTTGAGAGACAGTGCAATTATTGTAAATTTCTTTTCCAGAATTTTTAACCGCGTAAAATCGTGCCGATACATTTGTCATGTCAACGCCAATTATATTGCATATCAAAACTCTGCCTGTATCGCCTTGAACAACTTCTATTTTTTCCCGAAGTCCTTCCTCAGTAAAATCTAACTGTATTTTTTTATTTACCATATTCTCTCCTATCCTACAGTGCCTGTGATAATTCCATTTTCTACAACAAGTCCGGCATTATCTGCCTTTAGTTTTCCAGACGAATCCTGTGTTATTTTCCTAACATACTGAATTGTCCCGTTGTAGCCACCCTCTATCTTGGCATTCAAGATTTTGTTTCCACCCATGTCAAGATTGCACAACACATTTAATGCTTTTCCTGTCAATCCTATGTACTTCCCTTTGGTGTATACCATGATCGGCGTATACCCTGAACCATCACTGTTTTTCGTGCCCCAAAACATATAATCGCCGTCTTCTAATTCAAAGACGAGTCCTGTCACATCTTCATTGCCCTTTAAATTATTTGATCCGATTCTTCCGGCATAATGCTTATTATTTACAATTTTCATAATCGCGTTCGCGATCTCGATCGAATCGTTTCCAGATAAATTTTTTATCGTTGCATTACCTGCAACAAATTCTCCAGTGTTTAAATTCCAGTAGTTTCTTCCAGTCTGATCTGCTAACAGTCCGGCAACGATCGTGTCTGCGATCATTCCTGCTGCTGTGATCGCTGTCGTCCAGTCCCAGTCTTTTCCGTCTGCTGTTCGTCTTTTGCTTATCATCAGCCCTTGTGTGCCAATTGCAAGTGCTCCATACGTTTCACTGCTTTCGTCCAGGTTTTCAAACAGGATTGCCATAACGTCTTGTTTTTTTGCGACATTGTACTGCGCTCTTAAGCTTGTCATTGCTCCGTTTATAAATCCTCTGATTTTTTCTGCAACGAGTGATCCATCTGATCGAATTGCTTCATCGATCTTGTTTATACTCGCCGCAACATCATCAAAATAATTTGATTGTTTTTCAAAATCCCCTAGGACTACGGATGTTACCTTTTTCTTGATGCAGTCGTACTTCATCTCTATAACCCTTGCCTCTGTATTAATGTTCAGTTTGCAATGCCTACAGTGGATCGTGTCTCCAAGCGACACTTCTTCAAGTACTGCGTAATCTTTGTACAGATCTGTGTTTTGTAGCAAGATCATATCAGCGTCAATTGTAATCGTTGGCTCATCGAGTCCCAGGTCAAACTGATCGTTGCATTCTTTTGTTAATGCAGCGTCAAGTTCTTCCTGTGTCTCGCACACTGTCCATCCTTCTTTGATCGCTTCATCCCTTGCTTCCTGTTCTTCTTCTTCTCCTTTTGCTTTAAGATCTTCAATTTCTTTTTTGATCTCATTTCTTTCTGTCAAAATCTCATCTAGCTGTTTTTCATAGTCTTTCTCTTTGATCTTCTTTTTCTTGTATTTTCTCTCCAGCTGTCGCTGTTTTTCTCCGTTTGCTACAAGCTTAACTTGTAGCTGCCCTAATTCTTTTAAGTTTTCTTCCTGCTTTGACGTATCTTTCATTCGTACGTTTGAGAACGTAATTGTTGCTGCTTTTATCGTTGGATAACTATTAATTAACGCAGAATCTACGTAACCATGATTAGACATCGTTACTCCATCGTATCCCTTTGGATAGATTCTTGTCACAACATTTCTTGTGTCAATTTCTTCTGTGAGTCCATCAGCTTTGATATTTTTCCCATATCTTAGCTCCACTCCATAATCGCCACCAACTCTTTTATTAATAATTACCGTATGATTGTCAAATAAGATCTCGCCACCCCACCGATTGATAAATGAGTTTTCATCATCTCCATTGATAGCTTCAATCAGATTCATGTATTCGTAATACGCAACCGACGCCCATGGAATATCAGAACTCGCAGAGTACTTATTGTTTGCTGACGTCATGATGTCTAAAGCTTCTTGACCGTTTTTCATTGTTGGTCTGACATCTACCAAGAAGCAATCATCTTTGGCATCCATAAAGATCGGCTCAAGCGATGCTGTTATCTGCGAGTCTGATTTTTCTTTTTTTCGGATTCTGAACAACTGATCTCCGTTAAAACTTGGCATTTTCACAACCGCCTCGTCTTCTATGTATTTCCAACGGCCACTTGCATCGATCGGGTGTGACAGTTCTGCCGTCCATGTCCCATTCAGGACAGTATGAACAGTTGCTTTAGACGGCATCAATGTCATATCTCCGTTTTTATCAAAATTCGTATTGTCCGGCTTATAAATTTGTATCATAAGCACCTCCAGTTTGGTATAACCTTCAAGCCAAATCCTTCTGTTATCTCTATTGTGTTATCCCCTTCTTTTAAGTACAGTTCCTGGTAATCTCCTGTGACGGATGTATTCATCATTCTGCCGTCTTTTCGGTACGCAAGCATTAGATCAGTGTCAATTGTTACATTTTGTCCAACCTCGGCTGCAAATTCATTTCCATTCACTGTTAATGTACATCTGCCGTTGCCCGTGATCAAATACGTTGGATGCGAAACTGAATAAGGATTGTAGAGCACTTCTTGTTTTTCGTATTCATAAGTTCCAGAAGTAAGATGTTGATGTCCTTCACAGATAAATTCAACTTCAAACTCTCCTACCTGTTTTACTTCTCGCTCCGAGCTGCCTATTGTCGTATGTTTCACTTTGTAGTAATAACCTGGCATATCTTCAAGGATTAACTTGTTATCTGTTTTATCGAGCAGCCATTTCCTCGCCTTGCGAAAAAGGTCTTGCCATTTTGACGGATCAGCTGCAAATACGAATGTGATCTTGATCGTAATGTCGTCAACAAATTCTTCTTCTGAGTACAGTGCCCCGTCTCTTCCTGGTATTTCTATCGTCTCATAACGATACTCTGGTGCCGGGATCGCTGGCCTTTCTTTTACCAGCACCCCGGCTTCTGTGTTTGTTTTCTTGTTTCTCTTTATCAAATACATGATGTTTTAGCTCCTATCTTTGTCAGAGTCTGACAAGATCATCGTCCTCTAAATCTGTTGCTTGTTATCCTGTTGTTATTAATTCCTTTTTCTGCCGTTTTGACGATGTATGCATCAAATTCGTGATTGCCAACTTGTACAGTTACCGCATTGTTTAGATTCACATTCGCTCCTGCCGGTTGCAATCCGTTTAGATTTGTTGTGATACCTGTGTTCATTTGATCCGCAACGCTTTGCATTGCATCTTTTACCTTGTACACATTCTTGTCAATTCCTTTTGCAAGCCCGTCCATAAAGTCCGGCATCCATGTCTCATAATCTCTTAACGGTCCTTCGTCTGGTCGTGAGAAATGTAGGAAGCTTCTGATTTTCCCTGCTAATCCTTTGACTCCTTCTACAATCTTATTAATTCCTGAAAAGATTCCATTTTTTAAACCATTAATGAAATCAGATCCCCAATGATAAGCAGATCTTGCAAGGCCAAGTATAAATCCTTTGATTGTATTAAATGGACCTTTCACGATTCCGGCTAAGGTTGATACAACCGTTTTGATTCCTGATCTCATTTTTGTAAACGCTCCAACTGCTACGCTTTTAATCGTGCTTGTTACAGTCGTGATCACGCTCCTTATTCCGTTGAATACTGTGGTAATTACTGTTTTAATGGCATTGACTACTGTTGTGATTGCTGTCTTGATTCCATTCCATACTGTAGTAACTACTGTCTTAACTGCGTTGAATACTGTAGTTACAACCGTCTTGATTGCGTTGAATACTGTTGTAATCACCGTCTTGATCGCATTAACTGCTGTTGTAATCGCTGTTTTGATTCCATTCCATACCGTGGATATAAACGTTTTCACTGCACCGAACACCGTCATAATTACACTGCCTATTGCATTTACTGCACTTGATACAATGCTTTTTACAGCATTCCACACATTGCCAAGAAATGTCGTAATCGTACTCCAGTTTCGTATAATTGCTATTACTGCTGTAATTGCTGCAATTACTCCAGCTACGATCGGCAAGAACGGTACAAGCGTCGTGGCCGAAAACGTTGTAAAGATCGTCATGATCGCAGCTATCGCTGGCGCTAGTGTCGTAAACAGTGCAATCAATCCTGTAATTGCTATAATGACCGTTTGTATCGGTCCTGGTAATGATCCGAATGCCTGTGCTATTGTTGATATAACATTAACAATAGGTTGTAGAGCTGTAACAATTTGTGTTCCAATCGGAATCAAACTGTCCTGTAGCTTCCTGAGTGCTCCTTCCCATTTCTCTCCTGGTGTTTGCTTGCTCATCTCCTTCGCTTTTCCCGTTACATTGTCAAAGTCGTTTCCGACTCCGAACAGAGCAACTGATGCATCAATGCCTAAATCTTCAAACTGTGTTGATAATGTGGATAAGGCTTCTTGTTGCTCTTTTGGTGACATCTTTTTCAGGTCATTCCCGACGCTTGCAGCAACGTCCTTGACTGTTGCTTTCCCTTTTTCCCATTCTCCGAATACTTTCTTTGTATTAGACGAAAAGCTATTGATGTTCCCTTTAAACGTTCCGTCACCCAAACGAATCTGAAACTCTTTCAAGGCATCTGCTGCCTTATCAGTGTTCATTGCTCCATTTTCCATTCCGTTTTTTAAGAGCTGGAACATTTCTTTTCCAGAATATCCGGCATTTTTAAACAACGGCGAATACTCGTTGATCGTGTCCATAAAATCATCGGATGAGTTTAATCCGTTTTTATATCCAGCCGCCAACAAATCCATTGCTTCTTTACTGGATAAACCAAAATTTTTCATTAGCTTTCCGACAGCGACTGTGTTTTCTTTTACGTCTGTTCCGGTTCTTTCTGAGATTATTGCGAGCTGTCCGGCAACCTTCGAAAGATCTGTATCGTTCAGATCTGACATGTTTTGTTTTACTGCGATGATCGCGTCTGCTGCTTCGTTTGCATCTTCTACGACACCCTGTTCAAATACTTCTTGAGCAGCTTTTCCATACTCCTGTGTCTTTTGCTTCGACACATCAAGATTCGCCGCTATCTTTTGCTGGGCACTCTGCATATCATTTGCAGATTCTACCGCACTTGATCCAACCTCTTTGATTTTCTCTCCAACTGCGCTCAGGTTTTCCGCAGCCATCATGATCGTTTGAGCGTTTATGCTTTTTCCAATTCCTCCGAGTTTTTCCGATGCCGTTTCGGATTTTTCGCCTAGCTGCTCCAGTTTTTGTTGTGTCGCAACAATCTCTCGTTGCAGCGCATTGTACTGTTCCGGATTGATTGGCGTTCCAAATTCTTCGGTTACCTGTTTGGCTTCGGTTTTTAATCCGGATAATTTGGTTTTTGTTTCTGTTATCTCGTTTTGCAGTGCATTATACGCATCTGTATTTACCTCTCCTGCGTCTTCCATACTCTGCTGTTCGTTTTGTAATTCCTTTAATTTTGTTTTTGTTTCCGATATTTCTTTCTGGATTGGATCATACTTTGCCTTCCACGCATCATAATTGTCCGCAGATTTTGACACCTCTTCGTTTGCTTTTTTCAGCATCTCAAGTTTGTTTTTTGTTTCTTCTGCTGCCTGTGCTAGAAGTGTCTGCTGCTGCCTTAATAATTCTGTATTCCCAGGGTCAAGTTTTAACAGACGGTCGACATCTTTTAATTGAGCTTCGAGACTGCTAATGTTCCCGTTGATTCCAGAAAGCGCTTTATCAAGTCCTGTCGCATCACCGTTTAATTCAATCGTGATTCCTTTTATGTTTCTTCCTCTTGCCATCTGTTATCCTCAAAATTGCATCAAAAAAAGACACCTTCCGATGTCTTTTTCTTTGCTTTTATTTAATGCTCAAAATGATGTGTATGATTCCATCCGCAAAACAGTCGCTTAAAATTTGTTAAAATCTTCCTGTCCTGCTTTATCTGGATAATCGTAATCATCATTTTTGTTTTCAATTGCCATATCCATGATCATTCCTATTGTGAGCTCTTCCAAATCGCTCATGGATAGTCCGATTTGGACACATCTTAAAAGAAACAGGGCTGTTGTTACTTCCCTGTCAATGTCGCGTTCTTTTTTTTTGAATGTTCCAATTGCTTGTTATTCAAATTCCATAATTCAAAGATTTCTGGGAGGATCTGATAAATTGAAAATGTTTCAAAACGATCTAACCACTTTCCAATATCGTTTGGCACCCGGCTCGGATCTGCATGTTTTGCCATAATGTACGCAATGTTTTCAAACATTTCCAGATTTTCAATAGGAAGCTCGTCCCCTTGTTTTTTCTTTCGATCCATTGCCTTTTTCAGTGCCATCATGTCTTTGAATATATCTTTCCCGAATATATTCCGGTACATTCTTGGAATCGCGGCGCTGGACTTTAATCTGACGTTTTTGCCATCAATCTTTACTGTCTTTTCCATCTGATTGCTCCTTTACACTTCAGCTGCCGTTGCTTCATAGACTTTGTTAAACCATCCATTATAAGTTGTTTCGTCCGTTTCGTCTGTTGTTTTTGCTTTGACTCTTCCATCTGCCAGTGGAGACGCTGTTAATGATAATGTCTCGGTTTTTGGTTCGATCGTATCTTCTTTTGTTTCGCTTTCGATCGTTGGGCGTGTTGCTTTGCAGTTGTACAGCACATGGCGGATTCCATTGGCATCTCCGTCAAACTGGAACAATAGAGCAAACGATTTAACTGTCACATCTGCATTTTCCGTTATAACATTTTTTGTATCTTTGGTATCTCCTAAGATGTCTGTCCTAAATCCGTCCGGAACTAATGCCATCTCTAAATCACCCGAATACCCATTATTAGTTACAGATACGTAATAAGCTACTCCGTCTGCATAAAATATACTGGTGTCTCCCTCTGCGTCTAATGATAATGATACGGCTCCAGGAACTGCAACTGGTGTCCCCCATGTTATTTTCCCTTCCGTTTCCATAAGCTCAGCATAATGTACATTTTTCAGGTTGTACTTGATCTTGTTTTTACCTCTTGTCATTTTTTACACCTCCATCTGGTAAAGGACTTCATACATCTGTTCGCTGTCGATGTACGTTTCTTCCTTTTCCCAGGATACGTTATAGTTTTTAAATATCTCTTCGATTCTTTTTTCTAATTCGTGATCTTTTTCGTCTGTATATAGTTCAATGTTCATCGCGTCGATTATCGCATACACGACACCATCTGCGTAGAAATTTGCACTTTCTTCATTCAGCCATACGATGAACGGCGGATCAACTGCATTTTCTTCTGTAAAATGATGGTACTGGAACGGAAGTCCTGTTTCTGCAAGCATTTCTTCGATTCTTTCTTTGCTCATCATCCTTTTACCACCTCTTCCTCCAGCTTCTTGATTGCCTTTTGCTCTACTTTTTTGATGTGTGGAATCGCAGATACACGACCGCCGCCACGTTTTGCATGACCTTTTTCAAGTAGGTGAGTCAGACGGTATTCTCCGTTTCCTGCATAGATCGTAGAAGAATCGCCATTTGTCTTCTTCTCTGTTTTACTTCTCCAGCTTCCTGCATAATCTCCTGTTTTTTTAGGTGATGTTGTTTTTAATTCTTTCACTGCTTCTTTTGTTGCCTGCTTTACTGCTTCATTCAGTACTTTCTTTTCAGCTTTTGCGTATTTTTGTAGCTCTTTTCTGATTGCTTTTCCTAAATCTTTTGCTTCCACTATCTCACATCCTTATACGCAATTGGTGATCTTGACAATGATAAAAGCAGATACGGCGGCATCTGATCGAATTTATCCTGTATCTGCTCTATCTTGTATTGTTTCCCATTGATCAGGATCAGGTCCATCCTTGATATATCTGGAATCTTTGGAATTGCTACCGTTTTCTCTATGTCGTTTCCTGCAACCTTTGCATCCCAGAAACGTTTGATACCGACTGTCATATCTCCATAGCGGACTCTGTCCATTTTTGTCTTCACAATCTTTCGTTCTGAGAGCTCACAGATCTGTAAGATGCCGTCGTTAAATGTAATAAAATTATGATTCTTTATTCTTGGCATCTGCCCACCTTCCGATCTGTAACGAAATGATCTCACTTTTGTAATTGTTCCAAAAATCATCTAATGCACCGCTTCTTGCATACATGCAATAATCTAACAATAGTTGTTTTTCTACTGTTTCGTTTTCAAAATCGCATGTACCAATTTTTCCTTCAAGCGCTGCTTTCCCTCTGGTAATAATGCCAGTGAGCTTTTGTGTCTCACTGGCATCCATATCCCATGTTATATCTAAGTAGTTTTTTACGTCTTCAATTAACTGTTCCATAGGCTTTTACCTATTCTTTTGTGACTGTGATCGTATATGTTTTTGTCTCTGCGCCATCAGTTACAATAACTTTTACAGTATTTTCTCCAGCATCCCATGTCAGTTTTGTTCCATTTGGATACTTCTTAGTCTTAAATTCAATCTCAACCTCTGCTGTTGCATCCGCTGGCAATGCTGTGATCGTATTACCTGCATCTGTGGTTGTTACAGTGTATGCTGTAGTTCCTGCTGCAAATGTTTCGTTGAATTTCTTGTTAGAGAATTTCAGATCTGCAAGTGTCGCATCATCTACATCTGCTGTATTCGTTACTGTTTCGATCTTGTAATAAGCTGGCTGTAAGTCTTTAATGTCAAATACAATAAATGCATTGTTGTCAATCGGGAATCCATGAGCGTACATCTTAATCATATATACTCTTTCATCTTCCAGGAAGTGGTATTCGTCCGAATAAAGGATTTTTCCATTGTTGCCCATTCCGGCTCCCATAAAATAAAGTTTTGCGATTCCGAAAACAGCTTTTCCTTTTGGTACTGCTGCGCTCTGCATGATATCGATGTCAAACGGAAGTGCTGACACATATCCGCCACTAGGTGCTGGGTACTGAATCGCTGGCATAACCTTACTGTAGTAATCACTTGGGTTTACGAGAAGGATCAGGTCTGTTACTGTTCTGGACTGTCCTTTTTCATTTAACGCAAGAATTGCAGCCTGTTTGTTTAACTGGATATTGTCAAATTTTGTGATCTTCACAACGGCTTTGTCTGGATACACACCTGCGGTTACTGTAACATTATCCCCCACCTGTTTTGTCATTCCGATTGGCTCATCTTTTCCAGTTCCGTTTACAATTCCATCTTCTAATCCGTTCGCAAGTGCTTCATACAGTATTGTTCTGATGTAATTATCTAACCATTCTGGTCCAAGGTCTAACATTGCTTTAGAAATTGGAATAAATGCAGATAATTTGTCCTGTGTTACATCAACCTCTTTGAACCCTGATTCAAGTTCCTGAATGATCTTATCTGTTAATTTGCCCCATGCTGCTTTCTGGAATCCGTTAGTATTCATCATCATTCTTGTAAGTCCTGTCACGCTTGTGAACTGGATCTTGCTTAATAATGGATGATTTGTTTCCAGATCGTTGAATACAGAATCAACAATTGTTTCTGGCATTACAACATCAAGATTTCCAAGCGCCTGTTTTGGATCGTTGGATTTCATCGCTTCCATAACAGCTTGATAATACTCTTTTTCTGTCGTTGTCAGCTGTCTGACTCCTCTTGTTGCAAGCACTACGGCATCATTGTTCTGTCTAAGTTCTGATCTTGCCTGTGTCAGTACTGCTTCCTGAATATTCTCACATAACTTCATGAAACCATCATCAAATGCTTTCAGATCGTCCTGCTGCATTGCTTCATGCATCAGCTGTAAGATTTCCTGTTTTTTTGTTTCTAACATGTCTAAATTTTTGATCGCCATTATTTTCCTCCAAAAAATTTCTTAATTTTGTTTACTGACTCTTTTTGTTCTGGATCTTTCAATCCTTGCTGCATTTTTTTCAGATCTTCTTTAAACGATGTCTGCATGTTCATCTGCTGCCGCATCGCCTGGAGTTGCTGCATCATTGCCTTCTGTTGAGCCTCTCCGTTATCTTTCTGTTGCGATGTCGCAACTTCATCAATCAGACCATACTCCAGTGCTGTATCTGGTGTCAGATAAGTTTCTGCATTCATAAGCTCCTGTAATGTAGCTTCATCGATCGTTGCACGTTCCAGAAAGATTTGTCGGTTTGATTCCATTAATGTATCAAGGTCGTCTGCATACTTGCGCAGCTGTTCCGCGTTTCCATAGCATTCCATCCACATGTTGTGTACAAGTGCAGAGGTGCCCAGATTCATAATTCTTTTGTCACATGCCTGTAAGATTAAGAATGCAACACTGTGTGCTACTCCGTCTACAATTCCTGTAACTGTACAATCTTTTTGTTTCAGTAAGTTGTAGATTGTAACACCTTCCGATACAGAACCGCCGTTGCTGTTGATATGTAATTCAATCTCTGATCCGTCCTTGATCTCTTCCAATGTCTCTTTGAAATAGTTCGCAGATGTTTCAGACTCTTTGTATGACCAGGTGTACCAGTCAAATTCTCCGTATTTTGTCACGTCGTCATACAAATATAATTTGGTTGGCCCTGCTGCCTGTTGCGACGGTTCCAACCGCCAATACGTTTTAGGTTCCAATGTTCCCTCCTGTCTCGATCATTGCATCAAGCACATCTTCTACGTTTGCATAATTCTTTGTGATGATGTGCTGGTTTGCCCAGTCCTCGTCGATTCTTGGCTTTCCAAGTAGTTCAAGAATGTCATTCACACTAAATGCTCCGCAGCTGATCAGCTTGTCAATCGGTGTTGCAATATCGAATATGTCAATATGTTTTACTGTTGTTGTATCAATCCTCACATAGTTCCCTTGTGAAAAATTGATATACCCTCCTTCTTTTCTGTTGATCTCCTGTGTGATCATCTTTGCCAGTGGATCAATTACAAAAGTAAGAAGCTCGTCCACCGCTTTACTAGTGTCTTGTACATCACCTTTTGCAAGGCTTGGTGGGAACGAAAAGGCCCTTGCAGTGAACTCAAATATATCATCTGCCAGCGCCTTGATATCTCTCGTATTTTCAGTTGAGTACGTCTTGCTGTTCTGGCTGATGTCTTGATAGGAGTAACCATCAAACAGCGGAAGTACTGCATTATCTTTTCTAAAGAAATTTGCAAAATGTTCGCTCATCAGTTTTTCGAACGTTTCATCAAAGTTTTGTGCCTGTTGTGCCATTGCACTGATATTCAGGATTCCTCTGCTACCTCGTGATTTCTGATAAGCTTTAAATGCACAGCTCATTAATTTGCTATAAGTTGCGTTCATGTTGTCAATGTATCTTTTTACGTCTTTAGAATTTAACTCAAAGAAAAATACATCTGACATGTAAAACGCGTCCGACAATGTATAATCGTCGATCAGAACATTTTTAAATTCATAGTCGCGCAATGCGTATCTTTCTTTTTGGTAAGAATCCGCAATATACAGAGCTCCATTGATTTCTACAACCAGTGCTTCATTTCTACGGTACAGCATACCGATCAATTTATTAATGAATGCTGTTGCGTTCTGGTTTGGATTTGGTTCGATGTTCCAGCGATACCATTCCTTTTCTTTCTTTTCTTCGTCTTTGTAATATGTTTTGAATTCGCATTTTGATAGTGCATTTGCGATTTTGTTAACACACGTCCAAAACGCCAATTCTTTTAAGTACAACTCGTTGATCGCCTGCTGCACATCCTCCTCTTTTATGAGTTCCTCGACCGTTACAGTCTTGGGTGGCGCAAATTTTTGAATCAACCAGTCTTTAAATCCCACTGCTGCATCACCTCCTTTATTCTGCCATCATTTTATGTAAATACCATTTCTTTTGTTGCTGTTCTAAATCAATCTGTTGTTCAAGTGTATTTATCTCGTCATCTAAGACTTTTATACTTTGTACAACATATTTTTGTGTGTCTTCGTTGTCATGCCAAGCAATTTGAAAATGCTTTAAAGTTCCAAACTGTAAATTGATTGTCGTTCGGTATCTTCTTAGAAACTCCGGAAAGCATCTTTCAATAGCAATGAACATATAATCAGTGTTGATTCCATCCTTTGGTTCAAACACTGCATATCTTGAATCTATCTTCCCCTTGTTTTTGATCTGTCCAACGCTTTCATCTACTGCGCTTAATTTAATATAGCAAGATCCCGCTTTATATTCTTTTCCAGATACTGCACGCTCTACATTACACAAATCGTAGATATTTACTTTTTTAGTGTTAAAATTCATATCAATCCCTCGAATGACATTTGTCCATATTCCTGCTCTTTTGGCTTTTTCTTTAAAATGCTCTTGTGCATCTTAATAAATTCCATATCTTCTTTGTTTCCTGTAAGATCATCAAGCATATCATATATTTCTTCTTTCAATTTTGATTCTTCTTCATCAATTGCTTTCAGATTACATAATATTTCTTTCACATCTGGCAATGGTTCCGGTATAAATGTGTCTACATATCTCGGAATATTTAAGTTGAAATCATTTTCTTTTATTTCTTCATAACTCGCTACGTGTGAATATCTTTCAACTTCTTTCCGTTTTTGAAATGTCTCTATCACTTTTTTGATATGTTCTTCTTTCATATCGTTTTGTGCTGCTTTTTTTACAAAGTCTTTCGAAGCGTCTATAAAAAGAACATCGTCTGAATATCTTTCAAGTACCAAAAGAAAAACTGGAATCTGCGTGTTTAGAAATAATTTGTCAGGAACTCCAATCACTGCACTGATCATATGATTCTCGATCAGCCATTTTCTGATTTTTCCTTCTTGTGCTCCTCTGAACAAGATACCATGTGGGAGAACTGCAATCTGTCTCCCGTCTTCTTTTAAGTGCTGCATTCCCCTAAGTATAAAGCCAAAATCAGCTTTACTTTTTGGAATAATGAAATCATTCATTGGATATTTTTCTGAATCCTGAAATTTCATCGAATATGGTGGGTTCATGATTACATTGTCATATTGTCCCATGGTTATTATTCCAACCTTTTCAGGAATTGATATATTTCCGCACTTTGAAAGCCTGTAACTTTCATAAATTTCATTTCTCAAACAATCCGCTCTGTTGATCGTTCCTGTGATTCCATTAACACATGCATCAAGTAACGCAAACGGAATCGTTCTTTCCGAATACTCGTATTCGTTGATTTCTTTTCCTGTGTATTTACTCAATGCACCTGTTCCCGAACACATATCAATACATTTTCCCTCTTTCATGATCTTGGCCACAATTGTGCAAATACAATCCGGTGTAAAATCCTGTTTCAGATTTTTTCTATCTCCCTGTTCTTCCTGAAAGATATCTCTGATTTCTGTATGTCCTCGGTTTCTTACTTCTTGAATCTTTTGTTCTGCCTGATCAGATAACAGGATTTCTAATATTTTATCAGGCAATTTATAAGATTCTTTCACTCCAAATATTTCAAGTAATCCCATCTTGTTACCTCAATAGCTATAAATTTTAATCTTAGGTGTCGTCGTGATTGCTTTCTCTGGCAATACATCCTCGACTACCATACTTGCAACTAGTGCCATGAATGGATCTGTTTTTCGTGACTTTGCCTCAATTTTTCCATAGACATAATTTCCAAAATCCATGTCGTCCTGCTGTCCTATCTTTCGATTGTGCCTGACTAGCTTTGTATTATTTGTTGCCCATCTTAATTCTGGTGCTTCGCCCCAATTGAACCAGTGGTTTACAAAACAGTGGTCTATCACAGGGACTACACGCATGATATCCGATGGTCTGATCAGTTTCAGATTCTTGTAGATTTTCTTGTCAAATCCGATTGTTTCCAGGTACTTACTTAGTAAGGTGTATCGAAAATCGTCTATTGCCAGCATTTCAATTCTATAATGCTGTTTCATTTTCTGAATGTAATCCGTTATGATCTGTGGATGTATCTCCGGCTCGTCAACGATCGTGATCCGTCCATCTTCCGCCCAGTCTCTCCATGGTATTTTTAACCTTGGAATATCCTTTGACTGGCTGCATATCCAGGAATGATTGATATCATACCTTTGATCTCCGTTCCTGAAGTGGAGGTTAACAGATACCCAGTCTGTGACTTTTGAAAAATCAATACCGCATGTACACGACCATTGCGTGACGTCTACAATCTCTTTTTTTGTTGCTGCGATGTTTTCCCAATCTGTTACCTTGATCTCGCTGGATCCGTCTGGGATGTTCATTCGCTTTGTCATAAATGCGGATAATCTTTGTGGATTTTTCTTCCAGTCTCTGTACTCTTTTCGGATTTCTTCCAGAAGATCTTGGAAGTACGGAAGTGATGGATTTGCCTTCGGCCAATTTGCTTCATCATCTACCTCCTCTTTTGAGTCAAGGCGGCACAAAAACGGCAGTAGACCATAATCTGGTTCATTCCCTTGTAGGATTTCCTCCGACTTGTCGATTAGATCATCGCACACACCTTCTCTTACATCTCCGTTGGTCGTGTAATAAGATCGACGTGGATGTTTCTTCTTTCCAAGTCCTGTTGTGAAAACGTTGATGTTTTTGTAATCCTGGTATTGGTGGACCTCGTTAAAGATGCAAATACCTGATCTAAGTCCGTCTTTTCCTTTTGGTGAGTTCGTCCGTCCTTTGATCACGGCTTTTGTTCTTAATGATCTGACCTGTTCTTTTGTCCAGTAAAAGAATCTCTTTAATTTCTTCCTGTATTTTGGCTCATCAAACGCGTTGATAATGTCATACACAGGACGCATTGCCTGTTCTTCATTGTTTGCGCATATATCAACGTCATACTCTCGTATTCCACGATTATACGGCGAGGCAAGGCAGACAGATTCCCATGCAATCGTTCCATCTTTTCCGGCACCACGTCCGATCAGGCAAAACAGATCTGGCCAACGTGGCATCCCTGTCTCTCTCCAGTACGTGCAGTCGTGCAGACCGATCACAAATTTCTGCCACGGCATTAGATAATCGTATGGAAAATATTTAATCAAGCCGATGTACTTTTCAAGCTGTTCATCATCTGTATAAATATCTTCCGTCGCAAAGCAATGTTTGACATGTTTTATCAGTCTTTTTTGATCCTCACACGTTTTATACGTTCCGTTTTCAACGATGTCAATCCATTCCTGGATATGTTTATTAATTTCACAATTCATCGTCGAAATCACCATCCATTTCCTGAACGGCTTTGATTCCAAGGGAATCCAGAATCCTCAGCATTTGAGTATTTACTTTTAAAAGTTGTTCAATACTTTCGTTTTTCTTAACTCCTTTCTGACCACCGCCATTGTTGTACTCAACTGTCACTCCTCGGTTTTGAATGTCCTGGATTAACAGGTTTTTCGTCTCATAAAATGACATATAATCGTCCAGAAGGTCAGAAAAATGCTCTCCATGTGTCTGATTTCTCTCCATTTGGTCCTGAAGATCTGCCTTGATTTTTCTGTACTTTGCTGGTTTTTTTGCCATTTTTTGACCACCCCCTTCACGTGCGCGAGGCAAAAATCTCGATTGTCGAGTCCACCCACCGGTCTCCATGGACCAAATTAATTTCCGATTTTTTCGGACCTGGGGTGTTCATTTCCATTTTTTACCATTTCTCTTCTGTCAATGGTTTTTCTCTTTTTTTCTTTCTGTATCCATGGACCTCTTCATGACAGTCATGGCATAAGCTAATCAGATTTCTTTTTCTTTTACCTCTGAACGTATACCAGATATCCAAAGCCTTGTCTGGATGTTTCTTTACATAATTCACGTGATGCACTGTCGTTGCCTTCGTGTAGATACCTCGTTGTTTGCACAACTGACATTCTCCTTTGTCTAGTTCCAGCACTTCTTTTCTTGTCTGTTTCCATCTTGTCCATGTATAGAAACGATGTATGTTTTCTCGTATACATCTCTTCACGTATGTAATCTCATGTTCTGTCATGCGTATCCTTTCTTTGTCAAACTCTGACAAAAATCGTGGCATCAGGATTCGAACCTGAAGAAGTTATTAAAAGTGCCAAAACCACATTACCTATTACCATCAAGAAACTTATAAACTCATTTGAAAGGAGGATCAATTTACCAAAATATCGTATCATTTTATTTTCAACTTCTGTTCCTACAACTGCCACGTTGAATCCAAGAACTTTGTCAGACTCTGACAAAATTAAAGTATGGCTATTTGTCATTTGTCTACAGTTGCTGTTCCTGGATAAATGCGAAATGTTGGAGTCGAACCAACTACCAGCGATTTATAAGATTGCCACTCTAACCGATGAGTTAATTTCGCTTTGTTTTTCCCTTTTCACTTTACATATCTTATAATTTTGTAAACATGACCTTGTTTTTTCTCTTCTTATAAATGCATCTTATTTTTGCATTGTCACTTTACATCTATTATTTGAGTAAAGTTTTCTGTATAAAAACAAAAATCAAACACCAAAATCAAGCTTTGCAATTGCTCGATCTGTTTGATCTTGTTCTACTCCTATATATCTAAGTGTTACGTGTATCTCTGAATGATTAAATAGTTTCATAAGCATTACAGCATCATGCGTTGCCTGGTACATGTGATATCCAAATGTCTTTCGCATTGTATGAGTCCCAAGATCATACACTCCAAATTCTTCTCCAGCTTTCTTGATCACTTGATAAGCTCTCTGTCTGCTGATTGGTTTGTGTGTCTTTGGATTTTCTAACAAGTATTGAAGATCATCTTTCCCTCGTGTATACACTTCCAGAATCTTCTTCAAATGCTTATTGATTATGAATCGTTTCTCTTTCCCTGTCTTTTTTTCTCTCATAGATATGTAATCTTTGCCACGCACATCTTTTACGCGAAGTTTTAATATGTCGGACACTCTCAAACCAGAATAGATACCTGTTACAAACATCACATAATCTCTTTCGTTATTCTGTTTGAGATATCTTGCAATATCCATGACTGTATCCATATTTCTAATTGGCTGTACAGTGTTCAATATATTCACCTCTTTGAGCATAAAAAAAGCACATCTTATTTCTGATGTGCTTTTTCTCTTTATTCATTTCTTTTCATTAGCATAATAGCATATATAAGTGTCGCATTGTGTTGCAACTTTTATTTTTCTTCCAAACTTTTAGCAAATTCGTGCATCATTTTAGTTAACTGCCCAGCCTGACTTACTCCAGCTTTCTCACAAGCCTGTGCAAATTCTTCTACTGTCTCTTTCTTTAGTTTATAACTCTTTGCTATATATCCAGCTTTCTTGTTCCACTTTGCACTTGCTTTTGTTTGTGCGTTTGCTTTACTTTCCATGTTTTAATAACCTCACGATCTTTGGTATTACATCCACTAATTCTAATACAGATGCACATAATAATGTTATTGCTGTGTAAATGTTTCTTTCTCCAAATTGTAACATTACCGCAAAAATCAATACAACATCATAAAATGTTATCTTTTTCATTTTTCTTCTAAGCTAATGTGTGTTATAATAGTTTCCAAAGGATTGGGAGATTTCTCTCCCTTTCCCTTGTTGATTGACTAACCTGAGTTAGTTAGTGGCTTGTATAAGCTGAGCTATTGCACTTATCAGCAGGGCTGTTGCTGTAATTGCTTTTATGATCAGCTTTACAAGCTTTTTTATTTTTTTCTTTTGTTTTTTCTTCATTAGCTTTCCTCCTTTCATACTTATATTATACTATAGTGTGCACACTATGTCAATATAAAAAAATAAAAAGAAGATGAAGTTTTCCCTCATCTTCTTTGTAATTATATTATCTTATCATTCTTCCTCTTCACTTTTACCGTAACATTCTTCAAGTATATGATCATCAAAAACAAGATTTTCTGGAAACACGTTAAGAACTGTTCCATCTTCAAGTTCTACAAGTGCTGTAGTATATGCAATAGTACCTCCTTTATGCCCTCCA
>OOBK01000582.1_pt1 | contig 23997 bp, 20 predicted proteins | sample 1671541 | NCBI WGS metagenome assembly OOBK01 (sample SAMN06348167, study PRJEB24527) | human gut metagenome | biome: human gut; feature: ankylosing spondylitis patient; material: feces | host: Homo sapiens | place: China | collected 2015-10 | reverse complement strand
GCGCGTCGAAATCGCTGGTGCTTTTCTGGTTCTCTTTTGGCACGCAAAAGAGAACTTAGCCCCGCGAAAAAGCGCTCTACCCCCGCGCCACCGGCGCGAGAACCTGTTCAAAGTTCCTTTAAGACCCCATCCAGCTCCCGCTGGTTCCGAATCAATACATATTTCTCCGGGTACTTTTCCCCGATCTTCTCCATCTTCGCCCACTTTTGCTTTGTACGCCCATCGTGGAGGATCCAGCGGACAAATTCGGCATCTATCTTCTCTTCACACCCGGGCGCAGACGACTCCCTCACACGGCCTTTGTTCTGCTGCCAGCGCCGTATCGCCCGCCAAAGGCAGACCAGCGGTGAAAACCAGAGCACGATGATTTTATCCGCTTCTTTCAGCCGACGGGCATAGCAGGTCTTGCTATAATTGCCGTCGATGACCCAGCCGCCTGCGTTCTCGTCGAGAAACTGCCGGACAATGGCTTCTTCCTCGGCGAAGGGCCGCTCCACCCAGCCGGGCAGGAAATGCACGGTATCCATATGGAGCACCGGCAGGCCGTATCTCTCCCCCAGGCGCTTTGCCAGCGTGGATTTCCCGCTGCCGCTGGTACCAAGTATCGCTATTTTCATCTCTGCCTCCTTTTACCTTATATAAGATGTATCAGACAGTATACGCTGACCGTCTGATAACGTCAAGTTCCGGCTTGACATTTCGTCCACCTGCTCGTATGCTATAATCATAGAGTCTATGACAGGAGGTCTTGCAGATGGCATCTCCAAAAAAACGTGTCAATCCGCTTTTTGTTGCTTTAGCGGTCGTGCTGGTGGCCGTAGTGGTCGCTGTGGGCGTGGTCTTTTTCCAGCTGCACAGCAAAATCTCGGCTCTGCAAACCGGTGCATCCTTCACCTTCCGGTATGAGATAGCGCCCAACAGCCCGGATAAGCCGCCGCTGCTGAACATCCTCGAGCGGGTGAACGCTTCCAGCGGCAGCGTCAGCGGCCAGTATGCGCCCGGAAAGCTGCAACTCTCTTTCTACCAGCTCAACGAAGACGACTCCGTCAAGACGTCTCCCTTCACCCGGGTCTATATCGACTCGGAAGAGACGCTCTTCGACATCGGGCAGCTCTACACCGTTCTGCGTCAGGCTGTCACCGATAAGCTCTCCATCGCAAGCGTTCTTCTGCCCGAATGGAGCCTCGGAGACTACATCTCCCAGACGCAGGCTTCCGCCGTGCTGGGCGTCGAGACGAACAAGGTCGAGCTTCAGGAGCTTTCCGGCTTTACCCTCTCGCTCAAGGGGCTGAAAAAAGTCTCTCCTTCTGCCGCACGGGACGGCTACCGCTACTATCAGTTCCCCGCCGCAGCCGACGGCACAACCCTCGTGCTCGGCTTTTCGACGGACGCTCTCTTCTCGAAGACCACGCCCATCCATGTGCTGCTGACCATCCCGGACCACAACGTCCACATCCAGCTCACCGGCACGGTGACCTCTGCCAAGACGGTGCTCTCTCCCCCGGCTTCCCGGATGAGCGACGAGGACATCGCCACGCTGGCTCAGATACGCCAGAGCGTCGAGTCTGTCTGGAAGATGATACAGTCCGCCACCCAGACCACAAACTGAATGATACCAAAAAAGCAGACGCTTTGTGCAGCGTCTGCTTTTTTGGTTTGCGATTATTTACCGGTCGAGGATACGGCCATCCACCGAGAAGGTGACGACATTCCAGGGGATGAACTTGCCGCTGTTCTTGAGGGCAGTGACGGCGGCGTGTTCGAGACCTCCGCAGCAAGGCACTTCCATCCGCAGGACGGTAACGCTCTTGATGTCGTTATTGCGGATGATCTCGGTCAGCTTCTCGCTGTAGTCCACGGCATCCAGCTTGGGGCAGCCGATGAGGGTAACATGGCCGCGCATGAACTCCTGATGGATGTTCGCGTAGGCGTAGGCGGTGCAGTCGGCGGCGATAAGCAGCTTGGCACCGTCAAAATAGGGTGCATTCACCGGCACGAGCTTGATCTGGCAAGGCCACTGGGCCAGCTGCGAGGGCTCGGCGGCGGCAGGAGCTACAGCCGGTGCGGCCTGCTGGCGGTCAAACTGGCGCATGGCGCTGCCCGGGCAGCCGTGGAAGACGGGCTTTTCGGCAGCGGCAGCAGCCTTTTTCTGTTTGTTTTCCAGCACAGCCTGCTCATCGTAGGCAGCGGCCTCCCGCTCCTCGAAGGTGATGGCACCGGTGGGGCAGCCGGGCAGGCAGTCGCCGAAGCCGTCGCAGTAGTCGTCGCGCATAAGCTTGGCCTTTCCGTTCACGAGGCCGATGGCACCCTCATGGCAGGCAGTGACACAGGCACCACAGCCATTGCATTTTTCTTCGTCTATATGAATGATTTTACGTATCATATCCACACTCTCCTTTTCTTGATGGGCCTATTATAACAGATGCTTCGTCCTATTTCTGTTGTCATGACCACAAAGAGAGAGGAAGTTTTTCTCAGTAATGCACGACATTGCCCGCATTGCGGATGCGTGCCAGCACCGGCTCTGCCTCCGGGCTGCGGAAATAGTCGAGGCTGGTCTTGGGCAGCAGCGTCCCGAGGGTATCCCAGTCGCCGCTCTGCAGGCACTGGCGGACGGTGGAAGCACTGATGGCCTTGCCGTTTGCTTCTTTGCGGGGTACAACGACACACTCGATACCCGCTTTGGGCAGCTGCTCGCACATGATCTGGTTGTAAAGCCCCGTCACCTGACTGGTAGGCTCCTCGCCCACATAGCGGGCAGTGATGTTCAGCGCCGCCGCGATTTTCGTAAAGACGGCGAGGTCCAGCCGGGCGTGGCCGTCGATGACAGCTGCCTCATCCTTCAGGAAGTAACTGGGGAAGGTGGCATTCGAGATGATGTAGGGGCCGCTGTCGTGGAGCACCACATTCGGCAGATGGGCCACGCCCGCCTCCACCAGCTTCCTGCGCACGGCAAAAGGCACGAGGCTGGCGTCCTCACTGACCACGAACAGGTGGAGCGTGTCGCAGGCGGCAGCGGCTTTTTCCACAAGATACTGATGACCGAGGGTAAAAGGGTTCGCGTTCATGACGAGGGCCGCACTTTTGCCCTCGGTCCTGGTCTTTTCCAGATCGCGCAGATAAGCCCCGAAGCCGTCGCGGCGGTTCTCCATGAAGACAAGGGTATCCTCCACCCGGGCGATCTCGTAGAAGCCGAGGTCGCCGAAAAACTTGGAGCTTTTTACCTTGGTGTAGAGAAACAGGTGCATATTCCCCCGCGCGCACTGCACCTCGATGAGATGGGTGATGATCTGGTTCAGCAGACCCTCGCCCTGATGGGTGCTGCTGACGGCGAAGCACCGCAGGGTGTTGCCGAAGCAGCTGCCGGTGCCGATGACGTTGTATTCCTCGTCGAACATGGCGCAGATGTAGTCCAGATTGCCGTCGCGGCGGATGCCCTCCTGACTCAGCAGTGTGTCGATTTGGGCCAGAACGGTTTTATCGGTCGGATAGACCTGCGAAATGGTATATTCACTCATTGATATTCCCCTCAGTAGTAACAAAATGGAGCAGCCAGGTCAGCGCCAGCAGGTCGGCACTGCCGCCGGGCGAGAGATTTTCCGCAATGAACCGGTCATCCAGCGCCGCGAGCGCATCTTTATCCGGGTAAGGTGTCTGGGCGAGAAGGGCTTTCAGCTCTTCGGTGAGGGCCAGCTGACGCTCCCGGCTCGAGCGGGCAATGATGTTGGTATCGGTGCTGTTGGCCAGGATGGCCAGCAGTGCGCCGCTGCTGGCGCGGTCGAAGTCGTAACCCTTGGCAAGGCCCTCTTCCAGCACCGGCAGGCCGACATTCAGCACTGCGGGAAGTCCAGCTTCCACCTGCCCCCGCACACCGGTGATGCCGTACTGGATATAAAGCTTCTGGCCCACGGTGGCGGCGTTCTCGGCAGTGACGCCTGCAAAATCCTTCTCGGTCAGGCCCGCCGTCATTGCGGATACTTCCGCCAGAACGCGGGCTGCTTCGGCCCAGAGGGAGCGGTCGAGGCGTCCCAGCGCCGCGCAGATGATGCCCACCGAAAAGACCGCGCCCTTGTGGGTGTTGACTCCGCCGGTGGCGTCCAGCATCTCGCCCTCGGCCTCACAACCCAGGGGCCGCAGGGCCGCGAAGGTCTCGGGCGCAGGCTGTTCCGCCGTCTCGCGGCCCGTCCGGGCGCAGGCTTCAAAATAGGGGTAGAGCGCCGCGGCGCTGTCCATGAAAGTGAACACATCCATGTCCCTGTGGCTTCCGCTGTTGCGCCGATCCACAAGGCCGGGCTTTGGGGTGGTGGTCACTTCGTAGAGCAGAGCGCGGACGGCCAGACGGGCTGCGTCGGCGATGTCCTGCGCGTCCCGGGCCTCGGTCAGGATCTCCGTCGTCTTTTCCTGCAGTTCGGCCACGGTATGGATGCGGCGGCTGCTGCACACCTTAGCAGGCCCGCCGCAGATAAGACAGCGGCGGCCTTCGAGGTTTAGCTCTTCTCTGTCCACTTTGAGGCCGTCCGGACGGATGACGTCCATGTCGAACAGCCGCCCCAGCGGGGTGGCGTCCTCGATGTCGGTGGTAAATTTCTTGATGGTCAGCGGGTCGGCGTCCAGCACATAGAACGCCTCGCAGCCGGTCACTTCCCGGACGGCGTCCTGATACAGCGGCGTCAGCTTTGCCCGCAGAAACTGCTGGCGCAGCAGCTGACGCCCCCGCGCAAAGCCCCGCCGGATGAGGGGCGAATCCTTTACCGGGCCGCAGATATTCATGGTAAAGCAGATGAGAGGCTTGTGGTACTGGGCCAACAGCTCCTGCTGATGCTGTACCCGGCGCTCCCGTGCATCCAGCATCTGGACCAGCGAAACAGTCGTTTCCATGTTTTTCTCCTCTCAGCGGTGCTTTTTGAGCATATCCATAAAGAGCTGCACCTGCGGCAGGGCGGCTGCATCTCTCTGGCAGAAAATATAGGTGCGCCGGACAAAGGGCTCGCCGTTCTCGAAGGTGCAGGGCTTGACATATCCTTTGAAGTTATCCAGCGCCACTTCCGGTATCAGCGCCCAGCCAAGGCCCCGCTCCACCATCTCGCGGCAGACCATGATGTTATCCACCACAAAATTGCCCACATCGTTGGTCACGCCGTTCTCGTAGCGCCAGCGGGCCATCTGGGCGCTGATGGTGGCGTCGCTGCTGTGGTCGATATAAAGGTAATCGGAGATGGGCCTGTCCTTGTTCTCCTCGCTGCAGATCAGGCAGATATTCTCCTGCGAGAGCAGGAACTGGGTACCGTCCCACGGATACTCGCCCCGCAGCACTGCCACGTCCAGCGAGGAATCCAGCATCTGCTGGTAGATGTTCCGGCTGTGGCCGGTGGCGATGTCGAGGCGTACCTTCGGGTATGCTTTGTGGTATTCCGTCAGTACCTCGGGCAGGCGGTAGTAGGAGAAGTTCACCGAGATGCCGGCCCGCAGGGTGCCGCAGGCTTCACCCTGAATGGAAGCCAGCTGGCGGCGCATCTTTTCCATCTCGCGGGCGGCGGCAGCGCTGTGGAGCAGCACCTGTTCGCCGGCCGGCGTGAAGCGGATGCCCTGCCGCGAGCGCAGGACGATCTCCACCCCCAGCTCCTGTTCCAGCGCCTTGATGCGCTTGGAAAGTGCCGACTGGGTCATGTACAGTTTGTCCGCTGCGTGGGTGATGTTGCGCGTCTCGTCCAGCGCGTGCAGCAGCTCGTAATCTTTTTCGTCCATCGTAGCTCTCCCTCTATTGCCCTTTATTTTTCTTATCATTCCTGTTTGCGCTTCATCCAGGCGCATTTTGCTCATATTCCATATCTGTTATTCATAATACAACAGATTACAGCAAATGAAAAGGGGGATATTCGCCTTGATTTTCCCGAAAGTCCATTCCAAGATGGAATAATTAAGCACTTTTCTTGCAGTTCTCTTAACTCTGCCTTAATTCCATCTTAATGCGGTGTTGTTGTACACAACATCTTCATCTTTTCTCTGCCGACAGACGGTCTTCCTCCCGCAGTACAGAAAACGCAGATCTCTTTTCATTTTTGCCTGAAAAATCAGCAAAAATCCAGTTTATTGGACAGTATTTTCATTATCATAAAAACAAGAAAAAACTCGTTTCTTTCGTCTTTGTCACTTTGCAGATTTTTCCGTCTGCTTTTTGTGCAAAGTCCCAGAATTTTTCGTCGAAAAGCGCGTTTTATTGACAGCCGCTTTTTGAAAAGCGTATCCTTATTGCAAATCAGAGTCAGGAGGTCATTTTATGGAGCACTCTACACGTCTTGCCCACATCAGCGAGGACGGCACCCGTACCCAGACCGTCTACGACCATCTCGCCGGCACTGCCAGGCTGGCCGGTTCTTTCGCAGTCCCCTTCGAGGCGCAGAGTGAGGCCGAATTTGCCGCGTGGCTCCACGACGTCGGCAAGTACAGCGATGCCTTCCAGCTGCGGCTCAAAGGCGGCCCCAAGGTGGACCACTCCACCGCCGGAGCGCAGGAGGCCTGGGTTCGCCAGCATCTCCACGCCGCCTTTGCCGTGGCCGGACACCACAGCGGCCTGCCCGACGGCGGGAGCCCCGCCGATGACCCGGGCGACGCCACCTTATATGGCCGGAGCAAGAAGCCAGTAGACCCCTACGACGGCTGGCAGGAAATAACGCTCCCCGCCTCGACGCCGCCCGCGTGGGCCTGCGCCGACCCGCTGAGCCTCGCGTTCTTCACCCGGATGCTCTACTCCTGCCTTGTGGACGCCGACTTCATCGACACCGAGACCTTTATGGACGGCAAGGCCGCACCCCGGGGCAGCGGCACGGACATCGCCGCGCTGCGGGACATCGTCTCGGCACAGGCGCAGTGTTATCTCAGGGCCGAGTCGCCCTCGCCCGTCAGCGTCCAGCGCAACACCGTCCTCCGCGCCTGTCTCGAAAAAGGCGCTCACGGCCCGCAGGGGCTCTACACCCTCACCGTACCCACCGGCGGCGGCAAGACCTTCGCCTCCCTCGCCTTTGCGCTGGAGCACGCCGCCGCCCAGAAGATGAAGCGGGTCATCTATGTCATTCCTTATATGTCCATCATCGATCAGACCGCCGCCGTCTTCTCGGGCCTGCTGGGCGCAGAAAATGTTCTGGCCGACTTCTCCAACGCCGAGTACAAAACTGTTGAGCAGGACGACCTGACCCCCGCCCAGTACCGCCAGATGCTGGCCAGCGAAAACTGGGACGCCCCCGTCGTGGTGACGACGGCGGTGCAGTTCTTCGAGTCGCTCTACGCCAACCGCAGCAGCCGCTGCCGCAAGCTCCACAACATCGCCGACAGCGTCATCATCTTCGACGAGGCGCAGACCCTCCCGGGCGACTACCTTGCCCCCTGCGTCAGTGCCATCGCCCAGCTCATCCAGCATTACCACTCCACGGCCGTCCTCTGCACGGCCACCCAGCCTGCCCTTGAGCCGCTGTTCCGGCGCTTTGCACCTGAGCTCCACCCACAGGAGATCACGCCCGACGCAGCCCGCCTCTACGAAGTGCTCCGGCGCACCACACTGCAAGACCTCGGCACCCTGCCGCAGGAGGAGTTCGCCTCCCGGCTGGCAAATCACCCGCAGGTGCTCTGCGTGGTCAACCGCCGCAAGACGGCCCAGCAGCTCTACGCTGCTCTGCCCGCCGAGGGCAGCTACTGCCTGACCACCCTGCTCTGCGCCGCCGACCGCCGCCGTCAGCTGGACGACATCCGCCAGCGGCTGAAAGAGGGTCTGCCCTGCCGGGTGGTGTCCACCTCTCTGATCGAGGCGGGCGTGGACGTGGATTTTCCCGTCGCTTACCGCGAGCAGTGCGGTCTTGACTCGCTCTTACAGACTGCCGGGCGCTGCAACCGCGAGGGGCGGCGGGGCGCAGAGGAAAGCATCGTCTACCGGTTCCGGCTGAACGAGTGTTCCACGCCCCAGATGCTCAGGCAGAACGTCAGCGCGCTGGACTACACCGCCCGGCATCAATCCATGCTCGACACTCCCAAAGCCATCAAAGCTTACTTTGAAGAGCTTCTTGACCTGCGCGGCATGCCTTCTGATTTGAGCGTTCCCAACGCTATAGACAAACATGGGATTCTGGGTGCATTTCTTCGCGGCATCCGGGGCTGCCAGTTCCCCTTTGCACAGGTGGCGGAGGAATTCCGCCTCATCGAGAACGCTGCCCGCACGGTCTATCTGCCCGTCGGCGAGGGCGCAGCCCTCTGTGAGCAGCTGTGCAGCGGTCATGTTACCCGGACGCTGCTGCGGAAGCTGGGCGTTTACAGTGTCTCCTGTTATCCCCAGCAGTTTGAACGGCTCCGGGCCGCCGGAGCCCTTGCTCCTCTGCCCGATGGTTCCGCCATCCTCACCGACACCGGCTGCTACAGCGAAAAGACCGGCCTTGCCATGGATGTGGAGACCGGCATCGGCCTTTACTTCTAAAAAGAGAGAAGCGGCAAAGCATACACCGCTTTGCCGCTTCCCCTTGACATCTCCGACATCAATTAAATATTTCAATCCTCATCAGAGGCATCCAAACCTCCAACGACACCAACAGTATACGGAAAAACGAACTTTTTTTCAACATTTTCCAGATAATTCCTCACAACTCCTTGACAACGCTTTCGAAAGAGAATATACTAAGCTCAGAAAGGATATATAGACATATCCGATTATCAAATAAATGAAGTAAAATAGTGAAGAGGTGGTTGCAATGGCTAACATTCATCTTCGTCTGAAAATTCAACTTCACCCGGAAAGGAGGCGATGCTGATGTCCATGCTCATTGAGGTGTGGGGCGACTATGCCTGTTTCACTCGCCCGGAAATGAAGACCGAGCGTGTGAGCTACGACATAATCACTCCGTCCGCTGCGCGGGGCCTTGTGGAGGCCATCTACTGGCACCCCGGGCTGCGTTATACGGTTGACCGCATCTATCTGCTCAAGCCCTTCGGCCTTGACCCCGAGGACGAAGCGTCCACCGAGGAATACACCCAGCGGCCTATCCGGTTCACCAACATCCGGCGCAACGAGGTCAAGTCCACCCTGCTGTCCTCCGCCGCCCTCAGTGCGGCCAAAGGCGGCACACCGCCGGTGCTCTACACCTCGGAGGACATCCAGCAGCGGGCTGCGATGGTCCTGCAGGACGTCCACTACGTCATCGAGTGTCACTTTGATTTGACGGACAAGGCTGCCCCCAGCGACAATCCCGGCAAGTTCCAGGACATCCTGCGCCGACGCCTGCGCAAAGGCCAGTGCTATCACCAGCCCTGTTTCGGGTGCCGGGAGTTCCCGGCCAATTTCCGGGAATGGCCGGGCGGCAGCATTCCGGCGCTGAAGGTCACGCAGGACCTCGGCTTCATGCTCCACAGCCTCGATTACTCTGATTCGGCCAACATCCGCAGCCAGTTCTTCCGCGCAAAGCTGGTGGACGGCGTGATGGAATGCCGGGACGTGGAGGTGTTTACATGATACTTCAAGCACTCACCACCTATTATGAGCAGCTTCTGGCTCAGGGCAAGGTGGAGGCCCCCGGCTGGGACAGCCGCTTCAAAGTCAGCTACGAGCTGCGCCTCGGCCCCGACGGCCAGCTCCTCGCCCTTAACGACCTGCGGCAGGAAGTCCCCAAGGGCAAAAAGACCGTCATCGCCCCCCGTGAGCTCCCTGTCCCCCACCGGGTCAAACGCGCCTCCGGCGTCGCCGCGAACTTTTTGTGCGACAATACGTCCTATCTGCTGGGCGCAGACGAAAAGGGCAAGCCCGAGCGTTCCCGCCAGTGCTTCGAAGCCTGCGCCGCCCTCCACCACAAGGTACTCGACGGAGTAGACTCCCCTGCCGCCAAAGCCATCCTCGCCTTTTTTGACAGCTGGGAGCCGGATACCGCCCCCACCCACCCGCTGCTGGCAGAGCAGTGGGCCGACCTGAACAACAACGCGAACCTTATATTCGGCTACGAATCCCCCGACAGCGCCCACTGGCTGGCCACCACAGATGACGCCATCCGGGACGCCTGGCAGTCCGCCTTTGACACCTCTGATGCAGACGCCGAGATGGCCCGCTGCCTCATCACCGGCAAAGAGGCCGGCATCGCCCGCATCCACCCCGCCATCAAAGGTGTGATGGGCGCACAGGCCGCCGGTGCGGCGCTGGTCTCCTTCAACGCACCCGCTTTCTGCTCCTATGGCCATGAGCAGGGTGCCAACGCCCCTGTCAGCGAGTACGCGGCTTTCGCCTACACCACGGCCCTCAATCTGCTGCTGGCTGACCGGAACTGCTGTCAGCGCATCGGCGACACCACCATCGTCTGCTGGGCCGAAAACGCCGCTCCCGCCTACTCAAACGCCATGCTGATGTTTTTCTGCGGCGGTGCCGAGGCGCGCGGCGTCTCGGAAAGCGACCTTGCCGCCGCACTGAAAGCCCTTTCTCAGGGACGCCCTGTTTCCTTCCTCGATGACAAGCTGGACCCGAACCAGAACTTCTATGTGCTGGGCATCTCGCCCAACGCGGCCCGGCTCTCCGTCCGGTTCTTCCTGCACAGCAGCTTCGGACAGTTTGCCAAAAATCTGCAGGCCCACGCCGACCGGCTCAGCATCACCCGCCCCGCCTTCGACAAGCGAGAAAACCTGTCGGTCTGGGCGCTGGCGCAGGAGACGGTCAACCAGAAATCCCGGGACAAAAATCCATCGCCCCAGCTGGTGGGCGATCTGCTCCGGGCCATCCTCACCGGCGGGCCGTACCCCGCCACTCTGCTCAACGGCGTGACCCTCCGCATCCGGGCCGAACGGGAAGTCACCCGAGGCCGCGCCGCTATCCTGAAAGCCTACTATCTCCGCAACTACCCCACCGAGCTCAACAAGGAGGTATTTACCGTGAGCCTGAACGAAAGCAGCAATGTCCCCTATGTTCTGGGGCGTCTCTTCTCTGTGCTGGAGACGATCCAGAGCGTCGCCAATCCCGGCATCAACGCCACCATCAAAGACCGGTACTTCAACTCGGCCTGTGCCACCCCGGCAACGGCCTTCCCCACGCTGGTCAAGCTGGCTCAGAAGCATCTGCAGAAGATGAGCACCCCCAACGAGGTGCATTTCAGCAAACAGCTCACCGAGCTGATGGCCCAGCTGCCCGAGACGGGCTTCCCGGCGCGGCTCAGCCTGCCGGAGCAGGGTGCCTTTGAGATCGGCTACTACCACCAGACCCAGAAACGCTACGCCAAAAAGAATGAGGAGGAATAAACCATGTCTGAGCCCATCAAGAACCGCTATGATTTCGTCATCCTGTTCGACGTCGAGAACGGCAACCCCAACGGCGACCCCGATGCAGGCAATATGCCCCGTATCGACCCCGAGACGGGTTATGGTCTGGTGACCGACGTCTGCCTCAAGCGGAAGATCCGCAACTATGTCGAGACCCTGAAAGAGGACGAAAAAGGCTACCGCATCTACATCAAGGACGGTACGCCTCTCAACCGCAGCGACGCCGAGGCCATCAAAACTCTGGGCATTGATCCCGACCTGAAAGCCGCCAAAAAGGCCGACCCCGACATCGATGCCAAGCTGCGGGACTATATGTGCGAGAACTACTTCGACATCCGCACCTTCGGTGCCGTCATGACCACCTTCGTCAAGGGTGCGCTGAACTGCGGTCAGGTGCGCGGCCCCGTCCAGCTGAGCTTTGCCCGCTCGGTGGATCCCATCGTCCCGCAGGAAGTCACCATCACCCGCGTGGCCATCACTACCGAAGCCGATGCCGAGAAGAAGGGTACTGAGATGGGCCGCAAGCACATCGTGCCTTACGCCCTCTACCGCGCCGAGGGCTATGTCTCAGCCAACCTCGCCCGGAAGACCACCGGCTTCTCCGAGGATGATCTGAAACTTCTGTGGACTGCCATTCTGAATATGTTCGAGAACGACCACAGCGCTGCCCGGGGCAAGATGGCCGTGCGGGAGCTCATCGTGTTCAAGCACGATTCTGAGCTGGGCAATGCCCCGGCCTATAAGCTCTTCGACTCCGTCGCCGTCCAGCGCAAGCCCGATGTGGACGCCGCCCGCAGCTACCGCGACTACACCGTCACGGTGGCAGACACTCTGCCGGAAGGAGTCACCTGCAAGAGGCTGTCCTGATGGGCGGCGCAGACGACTGGCTGCCCCTGTCGGGCATCCAGCACTTCTGCTTCTGCCGCCGCCAGTGGGCGCTCATCCATCTGGAACAGCAGTGGGCGGAGAACCGCCGCACCGTCGAAGGCCAGCTCGACCACGCCCGCTGCCATGACGCAAACCAGACCGAACGGCGCGGCGGCCTGCTCATCACCCGAGGGATGCAGGTGGTCAGCCGTCGGCTTGGCCTGAGCGGAAACTGCGATGTCGTCGAGTTCCGGGCTGACCCGGAGGGCATCCCGCTGCAAAACGCGGAAGGGCTCTGGAAGCCCATGCCTGTCGAGTACAAGCATGGCCGTGCCAAGGCCAGCGACGCTGACCGGCTGCAGCTCTGCGCACAGGCCATGGCGCTGGAAGAGATGCTGGTGTGCAGCATCCCGGAGGGTGCGCTCTTCTACGAGGAAACGCGGCGGCGGGAGGTCGTGCCGCTGACCGAAGAACTCCGCCAGACCACCCAGAAGATGGCCGATGAGATGCACGCCTATTTTGCCCGAGGCTATACGCCCAAATCAAAGCCCGGCACCCACTGCAACGCCTGCTCCCTCAAAGAGCTCTGCCTCCCCGTGCTGTATCAGCGTGCCGACCCGAAAGCCTATCTCCGCGCCCATCTGGACGAGATGCAGGAGGCCGCGCCATGAGAAAGTTTTTGAACACGCTCTACGTCCTCAACAAGGACGCCTACCTTTCCCTCGAGGGGGAGAACATCGTCCTGCTCTGCAACAAGGCTGAAATTGGCCGGGTCCCGCTCCACAGGCTGGAAGGCATCGTCTGCTTCAGCTATCCCGGCGCAAGCCCTGCCCTGATGGGAAAATGCGCCCGCCTCGGGGTCGATTTGAGCTTTTTCAGCCCGCAGGGACGCTTTCTGGCCCGGGCCGTAGGCGAAGAGCGGGGCAACGTCCTGCTGCGGCAGACCCAGTACCGCATCGCAGACAGCGAGGCAGAGAGCTGTCTCTATGCGCGCAATTTCATCCTGGGCAAAGTCTATAACGCCCGCTGGGTGCTGGAACGGGCCACCCGCGACCACCCTCAGCGGGTGCCGGTGGAACAGCTCAAGCGCACCAGCGCCCAGCTGGCGGCGGCGCTGCCCCTCATCGAGCAGTGTGACGACCTCGACCAGCTTCGCGGTCTGGAGGGCGAGGCGGCACAGCGGTATTTCGACTGCTTTGATTCACTCATCCTGCAGCAGCACGATGATTTTTCTTTCGCAGGCCGGAGCCGCCGCCCGCCGCTGGACAGCACCAATGCCCTGCTCTCCTTCGCTTATTCGCTTCTGGCCTCCGACTGCACAGCAGCTCTTCAGAGTGTGGGCCTCGACCCCTACGTCGGCTTTCTCCACCGCGCCCGGCCCGGGCGCAGGAGCCTCGCCCTCGACCTCATGGAAGAGCTGCGTGCAGTTTATGCCGACCGCTTCGTGCTCTCCTGCATCAACCAGAAAATCATGACGCCGAAGCATTTCCAGAAGCAGGAGAACGGGGCCGTCCTTCTCACCGATGAGGGCCGCCGCGCCTTTCTGGGCGGGTGGCAGACCCGCAAGCAGGAGACTATCACACACCCGTTCCTGAACGAAAAGCTTCCGTGGGGCCTCGTGCCTTATGTGCAGGCTCTGCTTCTGGCCCGCACCCTGCGGGGCGATATGGAGCTTTACCCGCCATTTTTCTGGAAGTGAGGGATGTGTATGCTGGTCCTTATCACCTACGACGTCAATACCGAAACTCCTGCCGGGCGCAAACGTCTGCGCAAAGTCGCCAAGCGCTGTGTGGACCACGGCCAGCGGGTGCAGAACTCCGTGTTCGAGTGTCTGCTGGATGCCGCGCAGTATGCCGTTCTCAAGGCGGAGCTGACGTCTCTCATCGACCCTGCGCTGGACAGTCTGCGCTTCTACCAGCTGGGCAACAACTATAAGAGCAAGGTGGAGCATGTCGGCGTTCATCCGCCCTTCGAGCAGGACGGCCTGCTGTTGTTCTGAGTTTCCCGCCCCGGTGCGAAGGGCGAGTTCTCAGCATTTTTCCGGCACCTTCGCACCGGATTTTTGTGTCATTTTGCATGATTTGGATAGTTCTTTGACCCGTTGTAAATCAAGGCTCTTCTAAATTCGTGCAGAATGTTGTATAATTTGTTTGAAAATAGAGATTTTGTCTCTGTTTTTGCTGTCGCCCTCCTCGCGGAGGGCGTGGATAGAAATTGAGTCCATCGCTTTTCGCCTAAGCGGACGGACAACGTCGCCCTCCTCGCGGAGGGCGTGGATAGAAATGTGGTGGACAACATCTATTTTGCGGGGCCGAAGGTCGCCCTCCTCGCGGAGGGCGTGGATAGAAATCCATCTTCCTGATGGCGCCCATCAATGTGCTGTCGTCGCCCTCCTCGCGGAGGGCGTGGATAGAAATATCAACGAGGCTGTGAACCGCTACCTTGTGGAGCTGGTCGCCCTCCTCGCGGAGGGCGTGGATAGAAATCCACCAGGCTGCCGTCCTTGGTGCTGCTTGCGGGTCGCCCTCCTCGCGGAGGGCGTGGATAGAAATTGTTTGGCCGCCTGCCTGGCACTGGAATAGCATTCGTCGCCCTCCTCGCGGAGGGCGTGGATAGAAATATGCTCGACGCAAGCGCTCTCACAACAAGCCGCAGTCGCCCTCCTCGCGGAGGGCGTGGATAGAAATTATGAACACGGAAAAAGCGTACCGAACGACCAAATGTCGCCCTCCTCGCGGAGGGCGTGGATAGAAATCACGTCATCAACAACGCATTTTTCGGAATGCTCAAGGTCGCCCTCCTCGCGGAGGGCGTGGATAGAAATTGGCCCGCAGTAAGGAGGGATAGACATGGCCGTCAGTCGCCCTCCTCGCGGAGGGCGTGGATAGAAATAGCTCGTTGATGCTCATGGTCGCGTACTGCGCGGGTCGCCCTCCTCGCGGAGGGCGTGGATAGAAATCTCTTTATTATAACCACGAAACCACGGCGAAGTCGTCGCCCTCCTCGCGGAGGGCGTGGATAGAAATTGCTTTTCAGGGACTCGACACCACCAAGATCCCCGTCGCCCTCCTCGCGGAGGGCGTGGATAGAAATTGACCGACAGCCTCGTCGTGAAGGCCCACGGGCAGTCGCCCTCCTCGCGGAGGGCGTGGATAGAAATACGGTCGACGTGTAAGGAGGCACCAACATGGCAGGTCGCCCTCCTCGCGGAGGGCGTGGATAGAAATTGGAGCGCAAGGTCGGGAGCGGCACATGGGCGCAGGTCGCCCTCCTCGCGGAGGGCGTGGATAGAAATTGCTCCGATTTAACGCACCGGACCGCATACCGGAAGTCGCCCTCCTCGCGGAGGGCGTGGATAGAAATATCGCTTGAGGATATAGGCCGCAAGCCATTTGACGGTCGCCCTCCTCGCGGAGGGCGTGGATAGAAATCGTAGGTCCCCTCTATGTAGAGGCCCTCGCCGCGCGTCGCCCTCCTCGCGGAGGGCGTGGATAGAAATCTTGCAGTCCGGGCAGGTGAACTCGAACCGCGCCGTCGCCCTCCTCGCGGAGGGCGTGGATAGAAATTGACTACTATGCAGCCCACGGCTCCGATGTCGTGGTCGCCCTCCTCGCGGAGGGCGTGGATAGAAATTTGTTTGGCAAGTCCATATCATCCCTCCATTTCCTGTCGCCCTCCTCGCGGAGGGCGTGGATAGAAATAATTTGTTAATTTGGTCATCGTCACCATAAATATGTCGCCCTCCTCGCGGAGGGCGTGGATAGAAATGGTCTGTAAAATAGGCGTCCGGCCTTTGGCACTCGGGTCGCCCTCCTCGCGGAGGGCGTGGATAGAAATCATCTGCTTTTGCTCTGCAATAAACCCCAGTGGCTGTCGCCCTCCTCGCGGAGGGCGTGGATAGAAATTTTTTGCAGTAACGGCGAAGCGGAGGGAGACAGGTCGCCCTCCTCGCGGAGGGCGTGGATAGAAATTTGCTTGTAAAGGAGGTAAACCCATGAAAAACCGTCGCCCTCCTCGCGGAGGGCGTGGATAGAAATAGCACGGCGGCCCCGTCCTACGAGTACACCGTCAGTCGCCCTCCTCGCGGAGGGCGTGGATAGAAATTGCGTGATGTCCTCCCACGTCGGGCTCGCGTCGTGTCGCCCTCCTCGCGGAGGGCGTGGATAGAAATTGCACCTTGCCGGTGAGGTCGTAGGCGATGATCGGTCGCCCTCCTCGCGGAGGGCGTGGATAGAAATAGCCAGCGGATCGTCAGGTCGGCCTCGTAGAGGAACGTCGCCCTCCTCGCGGAGGGCGTGGATAGAAATTGGAGCGCAAGGTCGGGAGCGGCACATGGGCACAGGTCGCCCTCCTCGCGGAGGGCGTGGATAGAAATTGGATGTGTATGAGTACCTGGGCGCGGCCAACATGTCGCCCTCCTCGCGGAGGGCGTGGATAGAAATATGGACAGCCAGAAAGACGTATGGGGTGACTTTGGTCGCCCTCCTCGCGGAGGGCGTGGATAGAAATTGTTTTAAGGTACTCTAAAGGGATGCCGACGCACGTCGCCCTCCTCGCGGAGGGCGTGGATAGAAATTTTGCTGCCGAGTGTAATGGAAAGGTATCCGCCAAGTCGCCCTCCTCGCGGAGGGCGTGGATAGAAATGATAGGCCGGGTGGATTTGTTGATATAATTATACCACGTCGCCCTCCTCGCGGAGGGCGTGGATAGAAATAGGATGTGGGCGGAGCCAAACGCAGCAGTGACCATGTCGCCCTCCTCGCGGAGGGCGTGGATAGAAATAACGATGGCGTACACAAGGCAGGGGACGGTGATTGTCGCCCTCCTCGCGGAGGGCGTGGATAGAAATTTTTGCACAAAGGCGTCCCGTGGGCGCAGCCGCTCGGTCGCCCTCCTCGCGGAGGGCGTGGATAGAAATCGAGAAAGACGACGACGGCAGCAATGATTATTTGTCGCCCTCCTCGCGGAGGGCGTGGATAGAAATCACTCTGAAACCGAAATCACCCCGGAAATGTTTGACGTCGCCCTCCTCGCGGAGGGCGTGGATAGAAATTCTCCATGTTGTGCGGCCCGCCCTTGTTGTATTGAGTCGCCCTCCTCGCGGAGGGCGTGGATAGAAATGTCGCAAAGCATAAGACGTCCGCCGCAATGCGGGTCGCCCTCCTCGCGGAGGGCGTGGATAGAAATTTGATGGTCATTGCACTCTTCTCGCTGATCGTCTTGTCGCCCTCCTCGCGGAGGGCGTGGATAGAAATAGGGTTTCGACGACTTCCAGAGCCTCGTTCTGAGTCGCCCTCCTCGCGGAGGGCGTGGATAGAAATACCGACGTGACCGACAAAGACAAGGATCTCCCCTGTCGCCCTCCTCGCGGAGGGCGTGGATAGAAATTCAATCCTCCGCTTGGCGTAATGTGCGCCGCGTGTCGCCCTCCTCGCGGAGGGCGTGGATAGAAATTGGATCGTGGGAACCAGATCGTAACGTCTACCCTCGTCGCCCTCCTCGCGGAGGGCGTGGATAGAAATTATGAAGCCAGTCTGCCGTCAGAGCGAGCAGGCAGGTCGCCCTCCTCGCGGAGGGCGTGGATAGAAATTATATGCAAGGCGAGGGCGTACTGCTGGGAAGCAGTCGCCCTCCTCGCGGAGGGCGTGGATAGAAATCGATTCCGGTAGAGGATTACCACGTCTGCCGCCACGTCGCCCTCCTCGCGGAGGGCGTGGATAGAAATAGCTGCAAACCAACATTGGTACGCAGGTAGTCATGTCGCCCTCCTCTCGGAGGGCGTGGATAGAAATCGAATCGACCATCTGGCGAGTACACCCGCAGGGGGTCGCCCTCCTCGCGGAGGGCGTGGATAGAAATTACAACGCAAAGGCGGTCGAGGTTTCCACCCCGAGTCGCCCTCCTCGCGGAGGGCGTGGATAGAAATCCCCATTACGTCGGGGAAAAGAGCCGGACAAAGTTGTCGCCCTCCTCGCGGAGGGCGTGGATAGAAATGCAAAGCTGACGGCGCAGAAAGAACGCCTCGCAGGTCGCCCTCCTCGCGGAGGGCGTGGATAGAAATGAGGCGACCGCGACGAGCATTATCGGCCAGATGGTCGCCCTCCTCGCGGAGGGCGTGGATAGAAATCGCTCAATCTTCCGGGCGGCAACGATGGCCTGCGTGTCGCCCTCCTCGCGGAGGGCGTGGATAGAAATACATAGTATTTGACACCGACGGCGGCGCCGTGCTGGTTGCCCTCCTCGCGGAGGGCGTGGATAGAAATTGTTTGCAGAATGGGGGCTCTGCCGCCCTTGCTGGGTCGCCCTCCTCGCGGAGGGCGTGGATAGAAATGCAGGTGTCCGGGTTAAGCCGCTTGCAGTAGATCAGTCGCCCTCCTCGCGGAGGGCGTGGATAGAAATCATCCGCCGCCGCTTGGCAGCGCGGATGCGGGCATGTCGCCCTCCTCGCGGAGGGCGTGGATAGAAATATCTCCATTTTGTAGTCCTTTCTTTATGCTGTGTGTCGCCCTCCTCGCGGAGGGCGTGGATAGAAATAGCTCGGCTACACCGCAGGACAAGCCGCGGTCCGGGGTCGCCCTCCTCGCGGAGGGCGTGGATAGAAATGATGCTTATGCAGATGGGGTATAACACCATGGCAGGTCGCCCTCCTCGCGGAGGGCGTGGATAGAAATAATTTTTTCAGGGGAAATTTTGCGGCCGACGAAGTCGCCCTCCTCGCGGAGGGCGTGGATAGAAATATAGAGCTTCCCTTCCTTTTGTGCTTTGAGAAGTCGATCGCCCTCCTCACGGAGGGCGCAGGTAGAAATCGACACAAAAATATGGTAAACTCTTATTATCGTAAGGCAAGAAATTAGTGCAACATGAAAACAGCATATTTGCGATATGCAATTCAACGCTGTTGCTATTGCATTAAAAAGTTGAATTGCTATAAGTTGTTGCCATGCGCTCTCTAAGGAACCGAGTATTTTGACCTACAATTCCGTCTCTTAAAGACGTTGGTTGAAATCAGTTTGTGTTCCCCGGTGCATTCTTCGACTTGAAGTCGCTCTATTTGAGGGGTGTGGATAGAATAACATAATAATCATATCGCGGTTCTCAAAGGCGTAACCAAGTCGTCCTCTTCACCGAGGGCGTAGATAGAAATCGTCACAACCACGCCGGTCTTTTCAGCATCAAGGTTGCCCTCCCCGCAGAGGGTACGGATAGAAACCAGTTTTCACCTCGAATCGGGCATCGCCACAATTTTTCCAAAAAGGAGTTTTCCATGCATACCGTTTCCCTTACCCATCAGCTCGTCACCATCCAGGACGACTTTGACCTCGACAAGATCATCGAGAGCGGCCAGTGCTTCCGGCCACAGAAACTGGCCGACGGGCGATACCGTTTTCTTTCCGGCGGTGCACTCCTTTATCTGACTCCGCTGGGCGATGGGCAATACGACGCCGCGTGGCATGGCTCAAATCGGGAGTATTGGGCCAACTACTTTGATTTGGGCCGGAACTATGCCGCGCTGCGGTGCAGCTTGGCGGGACAGAGCAGCTATCTGGACAAATCGCTCGATTTCGGGCAGGGCATCCGAATCCTGCATCAGGACCCATGGGAAATGCTCATCACCTTTCTTATCTCCCAGCGCAAGAGCATTCCGGCCATCCGCACCGCCGTAGAACGCCTTGCCCGGTGCTGCGGCGAACCGCTCAATGCCGAAGACGATGAAGTTTTCCTCTTCCCCACCCCGCAGCAGCTCTGCGGCCTCTCTGGGGCGCAGCTGATGGGCTGTGGTCTGGGCTACCGCACCCGTTACATCCAGAACGCTGCCGCACAGGCTTCCAGCGGCACACTCGACCTCAGTGCTCTGGCGGCGCTGCCCGACGACGCTCTCTTTTCCCGCCTCCTCGAGCTGGACGGCGTCGGCAAAAAGGTAGCAAACTGCGTCTGCCTCTTTGGCTATGGCCGTACCGCGATGGCTCCCATTGATGTTTGGATACAGCGACTCATTGATGAGGAATTCGGCGGCTGCGACCCTTTTCCTTCCTATGGTCAGCAGGCTGGCATCGTACAGCAGTACCTGTTCTACTACAAGCGCAGCACCCGCCGCAGCGTCGCTCACAAAAAGTAAAAAAGTTATTGACAACTCTCCTTTTGGCTGGTATAATGATACACGTCGTCAGGAATGATACGCCAGCTATGGGGGATTAGCTCAGCTGGGAGAGCGCTTGCATGGCATGCAAGAGGTCAGCGGTTCGATCCCGCTATTCTCCACCAAAAAAGCACTGTACTTCGTTTGAAGTATGGTGCTTTTCTTTTTGCTTTCTTGGAGGTCGCACTGAAAATCAGCCAAATGCCTGATTTTGCAGGCGCATGGACGGCAACCCCCAATTCTTGCTGTTTCGTTGTTTTTGAAAATGCTTGTTCGATGCCCGACTGTTTTGCAGGCAGACGTATCACTCCCCCTCAATGTAAGGAGTGAGATCGAAGTTGAACGAGATGTTGATCTGATAGCCGCGATAAACGTCTACCCTGCGGATCAGCTGGTTGACAACCATCTTCTTCGCTTCAAAGTTGGCACTGTCGTACAGGTCAGCATAGGAAATCAGCTCATCATAGAGCCTCGACACTTTATCCATCAGCTCTGCTGTTCTCTCCAGTTCCTCACTGGCAGATTCACAAAGGTCTTCCAGTTCCTTGAGTTTCTCTTCTTGCTCTGTAATCATTTCGGCAAGGGTTTCTCTCGGCAACACACTTTCGCCTTTGATGCAGGCTAAAATTTCGGCTTTCAGAGAAAGCAGGTCTTTCTCGGCCTTGTCTCGCTGCGTTTGCAGGTCTTGCAGATGATTCTTACGTTCCGTGTTTTCTTTTTCATAGCGTTTTGTAACGATCTGCTCTTTTGGGATACCCCTCATCTTGGAGAAAATCTGGCGGACAGCTTTATCAATGATCTCATCCAGAATGTGGACGGTATATCCCGTCTGCCCGGTGCAGTTGGTCTGCTTGCGGAGCTTTCCGTAACAGGTATAGCGAATATGCAGCGTATCGTCTAATGAACCATCTGCCATTTTTCGCCATTTCCGGCTGCTGGTCAGTTCCAGCTTTGCACCGCAGTGTCCGCAGTAAGCGTTGCCGGAAAGCAGCGACTTCCCATGGATGTTCAAAGGAAGGCGATTTTCGACTTCCGCAGTTGAGCGTACAGAACGTTCATTCCGAATGCGCTGTGCGTTTTCAAACTGTTCCTGCGGGACAATCTGCAAATCGGGCATCAATTCTGACCGTGCATCCCCACAACGAAGAACGCCGGTGTAGGTCAGGTTTTGTACCATCCCCCGAATACTTGACGGGTGCCAGCACTTTCCAGACCTTGCACGATAGCCAGAATTGTTCAGATAGGTGGCGATGTGCTGCGGACCATAGCCCTCATACACATACTTGTCAAAGACGATCCGCACTACGGCAGCTTCCTGTTCGTTGATGTGCAGTTCGTAGAGTTCGTGTTTGCGCTTGTTGATACGCCCACTCCGTACAAGGTCATAGCCATAAGGCGCATTTCCGCCCTTGAAGTGACCTTCTTCCACAAGCTGGCGCAGACTGGTGCGGGTTCGGACGGAAGTTTTTTCGCTCTCGCCGTCTGCCTGCCAGAAGCGGATGTAGTTCAGCAGTTTGTCGGTGTGGTTGTCGAAACGCTGCTCACCCTCTTGGGTACTCCATACCCGGATGCCGTTCCGTACAAACCATTCCACAACAAAGGGAGTTTCATCTGCGATACGACCGATACGGTCGAACATGAACACCAGCAGAATGTCGAACTTGCCCTTCCGTGCATAGTCCTTGATGATTTGCAGCTTGTCGCGGGCGGCAGCCCGGACTTTGTGGCCCGATACGCCTTCTTCCTGTTCCTCATGGACGATGACCCAGCCCTTCGACTCAGCGAATTTGTGGCAAGCCTTTCGCTGCATGGGCTGGTCAGCTTCATGGTTGGAATTGAAATCCACCTGCTTATCGGTGGAAACGCGGTACAAGCAACAGACACGGTTGTTGTTTTCTGTCATTACAAATTCCTCACTTTCATAACAAAAGTGGGGACAGACTTTATTCCGTTGTCAAAGAACATCCGGCAATGGTTCGGCTTGTAGCACCGCCCGTTACCGCACTCAGTATAGCGTTTGATTCTGCATTCGTCCATGATGTCAACCTACCTTCTTCGTGTAGCTGGTGGCAAGCAGGATGTTCCGAATGCGCTCAAATGCTTCCGGGTTGGGTTCTTTGGAAAAACTGAAAACGACAGGATAACCGTTGATTACATGATATTGCTGGTCGGCATCACTGTCAGCCGCAGGAAGGTTCTCTGCGACCTGAGAAAACTTGTCGATCATTGTAGTGCCCTTTCTTTGATTTATCAGAATTTCATCGGCAGGGCATCCTTGCGGCACTTGCCGTTGTAGGCCGTATAGATGGGGAAAACGTATTTTTTCCATCCGGGCAGTTTGGCAGGATTATCCATACCGCTGCGATAAATCTCCATGGGGTGAACGCTGCGCAGCGCACGGATCAGCCGTTCCTCGCTGAACTCACCGTGATACAGTTCCACAAAGTGCATCATGCCCCGCAGGACAGATGCCCGGAACGAATCAGGCTTGCCCTCCCATGCGGCCACGATCAGCCGCAGGGCCTCGCAGTAGATTTTCTCGCCCATCTGGTTATACAGCTTGAGTGCGGTGCCCACGCAGCTGATGCGGTAGTCGCTCAACTGTAAGCTGTCATAGTTGAAATCCAGGCCCACCCGGTTGGTGGCTGCGAGAAATGCAACGGAGGGCGCATCCTCGCCCACGACCTTGGCACGGAGCTTGATGCCCGCCGTCAGAGGTGCGGCGTGACCGTTCTGCTCTGCGAAGAACAGAGCTTCCTGTTGCATCGTCAGGCCAGTGTAGACCTTGCACAGAATCGGCAGATCTTTGCCGCCGTTGCGCAGGATACGCGCTTCAATGGTATGCTGGCCGTCCATTACATAATACCGGCCATTGCGAAAGCTGACCTTCGGCTCATTCGCCGTATATTCGTTGAAGTCTTTGGCAATCAGTTCAACGCGCTTGCGCTGGATGCCCCGCTGGTACAGCTCACGAGGATAGATCAGCTTGCTGCTATGAATGACCATCATCTGGTACGGCGGTGTGATATGAAAGGAAGCGGAGAAGTTATCCGCAGTGTTTTTCAGGCGCATCTCATTTCCTCCTTGATTCGCCAGATGTATTTTTCAGCTTCTTCCAGAATCTCAGCGACCTGCTGCTTACGCTTCGGGATGGTGAGCAAGGTGGGATTAAAGGTAAAGCTGTATTCGAGCCGCTGAATCATCGCATGAACAGCAGACTGTAGTTCGGTGTACATCATCATTTCCTCCACGCTCCCAGCGTCCTCAAAGGACGACTTGATGGGCGTGTAGGGATAGATGGGTGGCTTTCCATCCACCACTTCAGGAGGCGCGTAAGCCGCCTGAGAGCGGATGATCGGTTTGAGCTTTTGAATGCTGCCCATCGGATTCAGAGCAAGACTGATGGTGCCCTCGATGGTTCCAGTGGGCAAATCAACCATTACATCGTCACCGACTTTGTAGCCGTTTTCTTCCTGTACAGTGGTACACTGCTCCTTTTCTTCATCCGTCAGGTAGCGGTCGGACTGAATCATCAGGTCGATATACTTTTCCACCTGCGCCCATTTCAGGGTGATTTTTTGGTGGTCGGGGTAATGGTCAAATTCCAGACCCTTCCAGTCGTGATTCACAAAGCCTCGACTGCCGTCCAGAAAATCGTGGGAGTGCCCATCGATGCCGTACTCCTTTGCCAACGCCTTGGCACGGAGTTTTCGGTCAGGCTGGGT
>OOBK01000530.1_pt1 | contig 25475 bp, 21 predicted proteins | sample 1671541 | NCBI WGS metagenome assembly OOBK01 (sample SAMN06348167, study PRJEB24527) | human gut metagenome | biome: human gut; feature: ankylosing spondylitis patient; material: feces | host: Homo sapiens | place: China | collected 2015-10 | reverse complement strand
CACTCTTTCCCTACACGACGCTCTTCCGATCTATAAACGCTATATAACTCATTTCTAAAAAAATCAAAGTCAGTAAAAACACACAAACTGTCACACAATAAGTTACAATGCCTAAAATACAAATTCCTTTTGTTCCATTATATTACCTCCAAAAATTCTCGTATCTGTGATACCATCCAAATAGTCGGCGCAATTATCATAATGATTCCAAATAGAAACCAAAAAATTTTCTGCCCTTTTTTCTCTTGTATTTTGCATTCTGCCAGTGACTCAACTCCTGCACCAATAAATACAAAAAATATTTTTATATGATCCATTGGTCTGTTCCAACTCCGGCATCATTACCATCCCAGAATCTTCCCGATTTATACAATCTGTTCATTTTCTGTTTCCATTGTGCAATAAATATTTTACCATAAAGCCCTCCATGTGTCATAACGTTTTACATCTATTATTTCAATTTCAAAAATCCATTTTCACCTCCACAAGTATATACGTTCAAAAAAAAGCTGGATGATATACATCCAGCTCTGTGTCAATATAATTTCCTGTAAATGCTTTTATAAAACAACATGATCCGTTTCAAAGAGCGCTTCAAACTCTTTCTGGCTGATTTTTTCTTTTTCCAGCAGAAGTTTGGCGCAGGCATCTAAAACACTGCGGTTTTCTGTAATGATCTGTCTTGCCTTGGCATAACACTCATCAATGATACGTTTTACTTCCTGGTCGATCGCAGTTGCCACACCTTCCCCATAGCCTCTGGTGTGTGCCAGATCTCTTCCGATGAACACTTCATCATCATCATTATCATAGCAGATCAGTCCGACATTCTCCGACATACCATAGCGTGTCACCATCGCTTTTGCCATCTTGGTTGCCTGTTTGATATCCTGGGAAGCACCGGTTGTGATATCGTCAAAGACAAGTTCCTCCGCCACGCGTCCTCCGAGTGAAACGGTGATATCCTGTAACATCTTGCCCTTGGTATTAAACATCTCATCTTTTTCCGGGAGTGGCATGGTATATCCCGCTGCACCTGCTCCGGTAGGGATAATGGATACAGAATACACAGGTCCTACATCCGGCAGTACATGGAATAAGATCGCATGACCAGCTTCATGGAATGCAGTGATCCGTTTTTCCTTGTCGGAAATGATACGGCTCTTCTTCTCTGCTCCGATCCCCACTTTTACAAAGGATTTCTTAATATCATTCTGTGTGATGTACGCACGGTTTTCTTTTGCCGCGATGATCGCCGCCTCATTCAGAAGATTTTCCAGATCAGCTCCGGTAAACCCGGCGGTTGTCTGTGCGATCTGTTTTAAATCTACATCATCGCCAAGCGGTTTATTCTTAGCATGCACGGCAAGGATCTCCTCTCTGCCGCCGATATCCGGACGACCGACATACACTTTGCGGTCAAAACGTCCCGGTCGCATGATAGCCGGGTCTAAAATATCCACACGGTTTGTCGCTGCCATGACGATAATTCCCTCATTGACACCAAAACCGTCCATCTCAACCAACATCTGGTTTAACGTCTGCTCGCGCTCGTCATGACCGCCGCCCATACCGGTTCCACGGCGTCTTGCCACCGCATCGATCTCGTCAATAAATACGATACACGGTGCATTTTTCTTCGCTTCTTCAAAAAGGTCACGGACACGGGATGCCCCGACACCGACAAACATCTCCACGAAATCAGATCCAGAAATGCTGAAAAACGGTACGCCCGCTTCCCCTGCAATTGCTTTTGCAAGCAATGTTTTACCGGTTCCAGGAGGTCCGACTAAAAGGACACCCTTCGGGATTCTTGCACCGAGTGCGGTATATTTCTGCGGCGCACGAAGGAAATCCACGATCTCCTCCAACTCCTCTTTTTCCTCTTTCAAACCTGCGACATTGGCAAATGTCACTTTTTTGGCATCCGGCTGCATCAGCTTTGCACGGCTCTTACCAAAATTCATCATCTTGCTGCTGCCGCCGCCCGCGTTTGCCGCTGCCTGATTGGTCATGATCATGAAGAAAATAAACATTGCCCCGAATATGATCAGATATGGAAGCAGTGTCATGATCCAGCTCTCCGCCGGAACATTCTCCATCGTATAATAAGTGATATCCTGATCCTGCAGATAAGATACGATCTCATTTACATCTGACACGATCAGCACCTTCTGTGTGGAATCCGAGAATGTAAGATTCACACTTCCGGTCGGAATCTCACGATTCTGCACAATATCAATGGCTGTTACATCCCCTGACTGGATGTCTTTCTCAAAAGCTGCTCTTGTATAAGAATTTGTGGTTGTATTTCCATCCAGGAAATACCAGACACCAACTACGATCAGAATGAGCACCAGATAAAACCCAAAGCCTCTGTAACTATTATTCCTACTATTCAAAGCTGCTCTCCTTTATTCTTCGTCCTCAAGTTCCACACATCCAATGTATGGCAAATTTCTGTACTGCTGGTCAAGGTCTAATCCAAAACCTACTACAAACTCATCCGGGATCTCAAAACCGACATAATCCACCTTCACATCACACACGCGCCGGTCCGGTTTATCTAACAGTGTGCATAACTTCAGGCTCTTTGGATTTCTTGTTTTCAGGTTCTGAAGCAGATAACTCAGTGTTCTTCCGGAATCAATGATGTCCTCGACCACAAGGACATTCTTTCCCTCAATTGTAGTATCAAGATCTTTTCCGATCTTGACAACACCGCTGGAACTTGTGCCGGCACCATAACTGGAAACAGACATAAAATCGATCTCTACCGGAGAGGTGATCCGCTTAGCAAGTTCACAGGTAAAGAAAATCGATCCCTTTAAAATGCAGATCAGATATACGGTCTCACCGCCATAATCTTTGCTGATCTGTTCTCCCATTGCTTTTACGCGCTCTGTGATCTGTTCTTCTGTCAGATACTTTCTAATATTCTTTACTTTCATGATAATTTCCTCCAAAAAAATGTACTTCTAATATCTTTTTTGTATTTTCATCGATTTTATAATCTGCACTGATCCGCTGTCCGACCGCCCATACAACATGAGAGTCTTCCGTCAGGAGCAGCATGGTATCCCGCATCTCTTTTGGGACTTTTTCATTAATAAAATACTCTTTCAGTTTCTTTGTGTGTCCCCTGTCATCCACCGTAAGATAATCTCCTGCGGTTCTGGTTCTGATTTGCAGTCCAACTTTGATTTTATCATAATTCAGCCATTTCGTATATGATTTTTTATCAATTTCCCCGATTTTCCCCTCCGGGCTGAGTCCGCAAAACCTTACTCTGCCTCCCGGCACTTCCAGTTCCAGTGTCTCTCCATCAAAAACTTTTTGCAGACTCTCCTTTGGTATCTCTATCAAAAAGGTGTTATCCGCCCTCTTTTTTTCCGTCTCTTTTCTCAGCAAAATACCATGATAATTGCGCTCTGCCAGCACCTGATATGGCAGTTCCACATATCGTCCAACCTGTGAAAAATAAAGGTTTCTCACGCTCTCTATATGTTTTCTTGTGATATCTTTTTTCGATCCTGCCACCTTTCCGACCGCCTTATGGAGAACCTCCCGCTGCACAACTTCGTGGCACTCCTCCCACACGCCCGGATAAAGCTGTATGCCATCGCTTTTTTCAACCACATACATTTCCCGGATATGCTCTGCCTCCTCATTGAGAAAATCTCTCATTTCCTGCAGAAGCGCCGCACTCTGGTTGATATGTGCCACCGCCTGCCCATTGATCTGCTTTAGTTCCGGCAGCACCTGATGCCGGATACGGTTTCTGCTGTATTCTGTATCCAGATTTGTCTCATCCGTACAATAGGACTGCCCGCATTCCTTTAAAAATGCCTCGATTTCTTCCCGCGGCTGCGCAAGCAGAGGACGGATCAATTCGTAAATCCCCTCATCCCTGCGGCGGCTCATGCCACACAGCCCATCCAGTCCGCTTCCGCGCACCATCTGAAACAAAACCGTTTCTGCGTTATCCTCCGCATGATGCGCCAGCGCAAGCCTGATCTTCTTTTCCGGAAATTCCTTTTTTACGCTTTCTGCCGCTTCCTTATAACAGTCATATCTTAAAATGCGCGCTGCTTCCTCCAGGCCAAGACCATGTTTCTCCGCAAATACAGGAACTTCCACTGAAAATATATGACATCTGATCCCATGATCCTGACACAGGTTTTTCACAAACGCTGCATCTTTCCGGCTCTCTTCCCCACGGATGCCATGTTCCACATGGACTGCTTCCAATAAAAAATCTGTTTTTTTCTGTAACTGCTCCAGCATCAACAGGAGGCAGACGGAATCAGCACCGCCGGATACCCCTGCGAGTACTATGTCCCCGTCTTCCACTATTTTTTCTTTTTTCCATTCGTTTAAAAGTTCATTTGTCATCTATTTCTCCCAGATGCAGGTCGCAAGAATGGTCATATCATCCGAAACCTTTCCCCCTGTAAAAAGAAGCACCCGCTCCAAAATCTTTTTCGCCAGGATGCCCGGATGATTGGTGTTGATACTCTCAATGATCTCCTGCATTGTTTCTTCCGGATTTGGTACATGCAGATATTCTAACACACCATCCGTGACCATGACAACAAAATCGCCGTTTTTCAGGGTTATCTTTTTATGCTCGATCTCGGGGTTTGTCCCGACGCCGACCGGCAGGGAATCCGGAGCAAAACTTGTCACCTCCTGCCCGTGCCTGATAAAGCTTCCCGCTGCTCCGATCTTATAAAAATCCGCCGCCCCATCATAGAGGTTCACCATGCACAGGTCAACGGTCGAATACAGATCACTCTCCCCTTTCATCACCATCGCCGAGTTCATCATACGGATCGCTGTCTCCACTGAAAAACCGGCTTCCAAAAAGCGTTCCACAAGATCTAACACCATCTCACTCTCTTTGCATGCGGCACTGCCGGAGCCCATGCCATCCGAGAGTCCGAGCAGAAGATCGCCGCGCTCCAGCTCCAGAAACGAGAAATTGTCCCCGGAAATCTGTGCACCGTCTTTTTTCAGCCGTGCGATTCCCTGCACACTGCGGTATTTTGTATCCTCGTAAAACAAAAAATCGGTGCGTTCCTTTGAGATAAATGAACGGCAGTCTGCGGCAGCACGGATATCTTTTCCAAGCGCATGGCTGACCGCTGCGAGAAATGATTTCACAGAAACACAGCCGCCCATTTTACTGCGCAGTCCCGCTGTCAGCCGCAGACGTCCCTCCTGATTCTCATACAAATGCATTTCCTCAATGACGATCCCGCTCTCTTTTGCCCGGTAGCGTATCTCTGCCAACGCCTTTTTCTCCTGCGTATCCAGCAGTTTTTCCTCCTTCGCACAGTCTTTCATAATGTACGCCATCGCATCGAGCTGTTCTGCGATCGTCTGACGGTTTTCCAACAGACGGTTGTACCACGCACGGTTTAAGCTTGCCTTCTCAAACACGCGCACTGCCTCCTCCACCATATCTTTGCTGTGTTTGCAGTAGTGGCTTAGTTCCTCCTCACTTTCTTTTGCCGGAATCCCCACATTCAGGATCGACGTGATCATGTTAGACAAAATTCCATACAACGGCGTAGATTCCTGCTCCCAGCATATCGCACAGCAGTCACAGTTTGCGCAGAGCCTTCCGGTCAGCTCATTTTGCATTTGTCCGAGTTCCTCCGCCGTGTACTGCTCCTTTTTTTTACTCATATTCATAAAAATCTGTGACAATCCCTGAAACGATTCCGCATACCCCGAAAGGCGTTCCTCCTTGCCTCTGTCCACGGGTTCCTGCTCTATCCTGCTTCCGCGCCCCTGCCACTCCATAAAAAAATGAATGCCGCGGTTTAAAAGGATCACCGCGCCGAATACAAAGATTCCTTCCAGAAACACTGCCAGTACCTCCGGCTGGTCTTTCCATTCCAGCAGTCCGCCACAGAAAGACAGAATCATCGTCGTGATTGCTGTCAGGATTGCCGCCAGAAATGCGGGGCAGCCCTCGTTCGCCCACTCTACCAGTTTGATCGCACCTGCGGTCACAAGAAGTGCCACTGCGTATTTTACCGTTGCAGTCAGTGGCATAAAATAAAGCATTCCTATGTACATTGCGGCCGTCATCCACACACCGTTTACTCCTTCCAAGAATGCTGCCGCAAAATACGCCGGGGCAAGTGGATAGCAGCCCATCATTTGCATACTGCATGCAAGAACGCCTCCCGCAATCGTTATCATCTGTTTACCTGCACTTTTTTTCATGACATAATCTCCTTTTATTGTTTCTGTACGCATAGATAATTGCGCAACTCTTCCAAGTCTATTACAAATTGTTCAAAATTGACAAAAACATTCAAGACACGCTTCCGCTACGTGTCGCTCGCAACGGTACTAAGAAGCCAGTCACAACTTACCGTTGTGCCTGCCTTCTAAGTGCCGGCGGCTCCCCAGTGTCTTTCATGTCTTTTGTCAATTTTTCACAATTCATTTTAGGCTTTTATGAGTTTCGCAATTATCTATTTCTGTACGCCGGACAACTTTGAAGTTTTCATGTATCTATGCTTCGCAGTTGTCCTGCAACCGTGTCCACGATTATAGGAGTTGTCCATGAAAATGTTTGTCAAAGGAACGTCGTGGCAAAAAAAAGTTTTCGCCAAAAATTCCGCTCAAATGTCTGTTTGTGGTGCTTGAAGGGAGTTCGGGTTTTTTAGGAGGCTAAGGTACTAAACCATTCAAAATAAGTTACAGAAACGAAATTTTGACACTATACACCGACACCTACGTGAAGTAAAATACTTATAAACCATCCGGTAATTGAAAAACTCATTCATAGCGTAAATTGAATTGTGAAGAATTGACAAAAGACATGAAAGACACTGAGGAGCCGCCGGTCCTTAGAAATCAGTGTTTGTGTTTCGTTCTGATTTATCAGGTAAGAAATACAAACGATGATTTCTTAGTACCGCTGCGAGCGACGCGTAGCGAGAGCGTGTCTTGAATGTTTTTGTTAATTTTTCACAATTCAACACGACCTAGAAAGCTTTTCACATTACCGGACACACCCCATTTTGAAAGGAGATTTTATAATGTATATTGCAGATGAAAAAAGATATGACACGATGGTTTACAACCGCTGCGGCAACAGTGGTTTAAAGCTTCCATTAGTATCTTTAGGCTTATGGCATAATTTTGGAGACACGGGTGTTTACGAAAACATGAAGCAGATGTGTTTCACCGCATTTGATCACGGAATCACACATTTTGATCTTGCCAATAATTATGGTCCTGCTTACGGAAGCGCAGAGCGCAACTTCGGAAAGATCATGAAGGAGGAACTTCATCCTTACCGTGATGAACTTCTCATCAGCACAAAGGCCGGTTTTGATATGTGGAAAGGTCCTTACGGCAACTGGGGAAGCCGCAAATATCTGATTGCAAGTCTTGACCAGAGTTTGAAACGTCTCGGTTTGGATTATGTTGATATTTTCTATCATCACAGAATGGATCCGGAGACACCACTGGAAGAGACGATGGGCGCCTTAGATTCTATCGTAAAGAGCGGAAAGGCACTTTATGTCGGTCTCTCTAACTATGACGGTCCAACCTTAAGAAAAGCAACCGCGATCTTAAGCGACTTAAAGTGTCCATTTATCATTAACCAGAATCGTTACTCTATTTTTGACCGCACCATTGAAAATAATGCATTAAAAGATACCGCTTATGAACTTAAGAAGGGAATTATCGCATTCTCTCCTCTGGCTCAGGGACTTCTGACAAACCGTTACTTAAATGGTATCCCAACCGACAGCCGCATTGCCACAGACGGACGTTTCTTAAAGGAATCCGCCCTGACTCCTGAAAAGCTTGCACAGATCCAGGCTTTAAATGTACTTGCCGGAGAACGTGGCCAGACCCTTGCTGAGATGGCTTTAAGCTGGATCTTAAAGGATGATAAAGTAACCAGCGTTTTAATTGGCGCTTCCAAACCGGAACAGATTTTAGACAACATTAAGATCATCGGACACACAGACTTCACAGAAGAAGAATTACAAAAGATAGAGACGATTGTTCAAGGTTGACATTGAAGTACAAAAATGGGACTGTACAAAAAACAGTCCCATTTTTTATCTATCACGCTCACGATCCAACGAATGCGATCGTTACTTTTGTTCTTTAAATACAACCTCATTATCATAAAGCAGCCCCAGTTTGCTCTTGGCGACATCTTCGACATACTGCTGTGATTTTGTATAAGTCTCGTATGCTTCTAACTCTTTTTGTCTGTCCTGTTCTGCGGAAAGCTGCTGTTCTAAGTCCGCCTGTTTGGCAATATATTCCTGATCCTTCTGGTATACCTTAATGATCTGTGTTGACATAACAATTGCAAACACAAATACAATACAGGTAATGCACATTCTTCCAGCTCTGTTTCCGTTTTTTCTACGTCTTCTTTTCGCGTTTGCCATGATGAACCCCTCTAAATCTACGCATTAAAGCTTACATAAACTCATTTTAATCATTTTTATCCATTTTTTCAACTGTTTACATAAAAAACTTATGATTTTCCTGCCAATCTTTCGAAAAGGTTTTGTCACAAAACCGGTTATCCTTCCCGCAATGCCAAGTATTTTCTTCAAAATACACACATTGATCTTTACAACAAATCTGCTGAGGAGGAAAAAATACAGTATCATGCCAAAAATAACACCACCAATGGCAAATCCCCGGATCATACCGTCATTCTCCTGATACAGCATCAGAAAAACCGCAGCAGTGCATAGTAACCAATAACAGAAGTCTTCCACTCCAATCCAGATTGCGCCATGTGGCACGATTCTTCGGAAAATACGAAAAATATCGTACAGCAGGAATAGTCCCATCCCCACCAGAACCGAGATTCCGAGAAAAACTGCCTCTGTGAAAATCCCCTCGCTCACCCTGCTTCCGGTCTCCTGCACCTGCCAAAACAGGATTCCTTCCGCCAGCCGCACAAATCCAGACATTATTTAAAAAGCCTTCCAAGAAGAGATTCCGTCTGTTTTGCAACATTTTTCGGCTCTGAATAGGTCAGGGAATCGATCCGTCCCTCAATATCGATTTCTCCCTTTTCCAGTGAAAGGCGGTTTACATGAAGGTCATGTCCTTTTATTAGAAGCATCCCAAGCTCCGTCTCCAGCAATATCTCTGCCACATCAAAAGACAGTACATCCACCACACCGCTGAATGCGCCATTTTTCCGGTTTGCCAAAAGTACTTTGTGGGATTTTGTCACATTATTCTTCTCGTCCATAAATCTCCTCCTCATATATACAGGTAATTGCGAACCTCCTACTTACGTTTTGAATGTTTTCTATGAGTTCCGCACTTGTCTATATTCTATATATGAGAAGGTTCCCTGATTTATGCCCTCAAAAATAACTGCCCTGGCTAATGTGTGTATAGAATATATTTAGGATACATATTCAAACAGGTCTTTTGCTTCCTCTTTCTTCGTTGTATCCTGAAGATCAAGCACACGCACTTTCACACTTTTTGTTCCAAATGCGATCTCGATCACATCCCCGACTTTCACATTGACGGAAGCCTTTGCCGGTTTTCCGTTCACCATCACACGTCCTGCATCACACGCTTCATTCGCAACCGTTCTTCTCTTGATGAGTCGTGACACTTTCAAGAATTTATCTAATCTCATTGTTTTTATTTTCCCCTCTTGCTTTTTATTCCGCAGGTTACACATCCCTGCGGCATGTTTTTTATCCAACAGAAACGATGTCTCCTGCTGCACAAAAAACGAGCCCGGAAAATCCGAGCCCGCTAAACATTCATATTTAAAAAAGAATTATGCGTTAACCATATCTTTTAAAGCTTTTCCTGCTTTGAATTTAGGAGCTTTAGAAGCTGGGATAACCATCTCTTTACCGCTCTGTGGGTTACGTCCTGTTCTCTCTGCTCTCTCAGAAACTTCGAATGTTCCGAATCCAACTAACTGGATTTTCTCACCTTTTTTTAATTCTTCTGCAACAACATCTGTGAATGCTTTTAATGCTGCTTCTGCGTCTTTTTTGCTTAATTCAGCTTTCTCAGCCATAGCTGCAACTAATTCTGCTTTGTTCATGTTAAAAATTCCTCCTCTGGATTTTCACTTTATGATATATGAGGTTTTTTCTTTTCCAAAATACCTACATCCATATTTATACTTGTTTTCTATGCCTTTGTCAAGGAAATTTCCTATATTTTGGGCATTTATAGCATTTTGTTGATCATTGCATGGACAGACTCAGACAATGCTTTTGATTTTGCATCTGCATCTTCTAAGGATGTTCCTTTTACACCGAGATAGAATTTTACCTTTGGCTCTGTACCTGAAGGTCTTACACATACCCATGCATCATCCTCCAGCTCATAATATAAAACATTGGAAGCCGGAAGACCGGTCGGTTTTACAGAGCCTGTTGCAGTATCTGTAATGGTGTCCTTCTTATAATCACGCACTGCCGTTACTTTGTAACCGCCAATCTCTGCCGGAGCATTCTCTCTCAGCGTATTCATGATCTCCTGGATCTTGGCAAGTCCCTCGATACCTTTTAAAGTGATAGCAGTCACATCATCTTTGTAGTATCCGTAACGCTCATACATTGCAAGCATAGCATCCCAGAGTGTCATGTTTTTGGTCTTATAGTAAGCTGCTGCCTCGCACAGTGTCATGGAAGCATCGACCGCATCTTTATCTCTTGCATAAGTTCCGGTCAGACAGCCATAGCTTTCCTCCATACCAAAGAGGTAGGTTCCTTTTCCGGTGTTTTCAAACTCGAGGATCTTCTGTCCGATGAATTTGAATCCTGTTAAAACTTCTACAAGCTGGATTCCATAATATTTTGCAATTGCATCTGCCATATTGGTGGAAACGATCGAGCGGATAAATGCTCCGTCTTCCGGCAGCCCGTACAGGGCTTTTCTCTGACCGATCACATAATCGCCGATCAGGCATCCGGACATGTTACCTGTCAGACTGTGGTACTCCCCGGTCTTGGAATCTTTTACATAAACGCCAAGTCTGTCTGCATCCGGGTCTGTTGCAAGGATGAGATCAGCATCCACTTTTTTGCCTAAAGCAAGTCCTAATTCAAATGCTTCTGCTGCCTCCGGGTTTGGATAGCTTACGGTTGGGAAATCTCCATCCGGGAGTTCCTGCTCCGGAACGACATATACATTTTTGAATCCAAGTTCTTTTAACACACGGCGCACCGGGATATTTCCGGTTCCGTGAAGTGGAGAGTACACGATTTTTAACTCTCCTGCCACTTTGTCAATACAATCCTGATGAAGGATCAGTTTTTTCAGTTCTTCTATGTATGGATCATCGATATCTGCTCCGATCACCTGATAAAGACCTGCTGCAACTGCGGCAGCTTTGTCCATCGTCTTAACGGCTGCATAATCCGTTACTTTCTTCACCTCTGCCATAATTCCGGTATCGTGAGGCGGAGTGATCTGTGCGCCATCCTCCCAATATACCTTGTATCCATTATATTCCGGTGGGTTATGGCTGGCTGTGATATTGATTCCTGCGGTGCATCCTAATCTGCGGACTGCATAGGAAAGTTCCGGTGTCGGACGGAGCGACTCGAACACATACGCCTTAATTCCGTTTGCAGCAAGGCATAAAGCCGCAACATCTGCAAATTCCGGCGACATATGTCTGGAATCATACGCAATTGCTACCCCTTTCTCCTGTGCATGCACATTGTTGATATAATTTGCAAGTCCCTGTGTTGCCTTGCGGACTGTATAGACATTCATACGGTTTGTTCCGGCACCGATCACGCCGCGAAGACCTGCCGTACCAAACTCAAGATCCATATAAAAACGGTCTTCGATCTCTTTTTCATTCCCCTCAATCGCTTTTAATTCTGCTTTTGTTGCATCGTCGAAGTATGGATTATTTAACCATTCTTCATACATTTCTTTGTATCCCATGATTATTTCCTCCCTATATTTATTTCGTTTATAGTTTAGCTTTGTCAGCCGCTATTTTCAAGTTATTTTTTTGTAACTATTCAGAGCCAAGGCAGTTTTCAAAAATTTGCGAATCATGCTTGCATGAATGAGCATAATTTTGAAAATTTCTTTGGCGAAGTAACCACAATGAGCAAATAACAAGCATGCTTGTTATTCAAGGAAAGCTCTGAGAGAACGATTTTGCGAATGAGGTTCTGAATAGTTACATCTTCTTACTTATTCAACGACGTGATGAGATCAGAAAGTGTGGACAGATAATCAGATGTCACATCTTTGTCCGTGGACTTGTCTGTCGTCTCCGAATCTTTTTCTGTACTCTTTGTCTCCTCCTCACTGTCTTTTGTCTCTGTCTCAGCAGTTTCGGTCTCCTCCACAGACTCTGTGCCCTCTGTCATGTCATTGTCTGACGTAGTACCGTCTCCGGTAAGAGAGATATCGATATTCGCTGCCGCAGAGTTAACAAAAAGCTTTTTATCAAAATCGTCGTATCCCTCTGCCTCCGCATGCAATGTGTGCACGCCATAGGTCAGTACCACAGGTGCGCTGTAATCCACAGTATCCCCATCAATGGAAAGCGTTGCTCCCTCCACATCAATATAAAATATGATACTTCCAGTCTTAGGGCCCTCACCTTTTAATTCATCCAGATCAAGCGTGCAGGTCTCCCCTCTTGCGATCTCCACCTCTGTGCTGCCGCCATATCCTTCATTTGCAACGGTAACCGTATAAGTTCCCTCCGGGATCTCCAGCTTCATATTGTGTGTGATCTGTGCAAAAATCTTACTTCCCACCTGAATAAAACTTCCCTCAAATACGGATGTATTCTTTAACTCCAGAGTTCCCTGTCCGGTAGTGACGGACACGGATAATATTTTTGTCCCGATTCCAACGACGCGGATCTTATCTTTTTCGTTCAGGTCGGACAGACGGATTTTTTCTCCATTCGATTCCACGAACAAATCTGCGTCATACGAATACTTGGAATCCGCAATTTTGAAAATCCCACGCTCTGTATCTACCGAATATTTTGTGATATCCGAATATTCCCAGACTTCATCCGCGATCTGTGCCTGCAAGAGCCGTCCTTCGCCATCTTTTTTTCCAATATGGATCACCCTGCCCGGCTCAAAATCCACCGTCGTTGCGCTGTTGCCATATTTATCCTGAAAATCTGTGGACAACGAGTAAACATACAGATACTGCTTTCCTGATACAAGCTGCTTTAAATTCAACTGTTCATTGGTCATGTCATTGCCAATGATCAGATAGAGATCGGTTCCGATCGATGTCTCCGCCCCTGCACCCTCTGCTTCCTCAGTATCTGCCGCTGTCTCTTTCGCCGGATTATAATACTGTGCAGTCGAGACCGGTCTTGTCTGCTGTCCACAACCCGCTAATAAAATCATACTTAAAATAATGCTATAATACATGTATCTTAATTTTCTCAACATATCACCTCTTATGTAAATTGCGAAACTCATCAAAGCGTAAATAGAATTGTGAAAAAAAAGTTTCGCTGTTACCTAATTATATCCCATTTCCCACTTTCCCTGCAAGCGTCTGCAAAAAATGCTCTCTTGCCCCTTCCTGCGCGACCACTTTACTGAGTTTTTCGGTGTTTCTGCCGGAAAGCCAGGCTTTGTGGGACTGGCTATAATGATTTGCAATTTTCCAGAATTTCTCGGGATACGCAAGGTAAAAATACAAATATGAAAATTCCTGCGGCTTTAGTTTACGCACGGAATCATATGCCCCGATCAACTCCATTCCAAGCGACGTGTTCCAATTATTTTTTTCCATCATCTTCCGCACAAAATTTGAGAGGTCACTCACCCGGATCTGATAGGAAAAATTAAGGAAATTGACGATTGCCACGCCCTCTCTCGAAAAAATGACATTGTGCTGGTTATAATCCCCATGGCAGAAGCCAGTCAACTCCTCACGAATCTCCATATTTTGTAACTGCTCTGTGACAGCTTGTGCCTTTTCAAAAAAGCCTGCAAACTGACGCATAAACATTTCCTCAAACTCATTTTTCTGTTTTCTGCCACGGATATAGTTGCGCACCTGCCGCAATTCACGATTATGTTTTTCATAAAGCAAAAGCAGGGCGTTAGGATTCATTTTTACAAACTCAGGCACCTCGTCCGGATACTGTTCAGTTGCATTATGTAAACCAGCGAGCAGTCTTACCGCATACACCATGTCCTCCCTGCTCTTCGTATCGCACTCGGCTCCACGGAAAACTGACAATAGCAGATAATTCTGTTCCTCTTCGTCCCTGGCAAAAATTTCCCCTTCTTTTGTATAAAAGATCTGCTCTGCCACAATATTCTGCCCCTTCAGGAAATCAAGCATTCCAGCCAGAAATTCCGCACGCTCCACAGAGCCCCTATACTCCTTCAGCGCGCGCATTCCGAGATCTGTTTCACACAAAAAACAGTCCCTTCCCTTCGAAATAGACTTTACCTCCATCTCATATTGTTCTGCTATCTGTTCCGGCCTGATATACATGAAAATCCCCTCCATACGATGAATCTGCGATAAGAGAGCAAATGCTCTCCTGCCGTGTCAATTCATCATATGTGAGGGGATGCGATATTATGAACCTGTTCCATTAATTTTTCTTTCGTGTTGTCCTCCGGGTGTTCCAGCACATAGTCTAAAAGCTGTTTCAGCGTCTCACCGATCGCCTTTCCCGGCTGCATTCCATCTGCGATCAGATCCGTTCCCGTAACCGCAAGTTCCTTTATGGAAAGACACTGTTTCTTCGCCATAATCTGCTCATATATTTCTTCGTATTCCTTTAAATACTCTGTTTTTTCCTCCCGCCTGTATGCGCTCTGTGCCAGCATGTCCGCTCTTTTTACTGCAAAAAGTAATGGATACTGATCCACACCGTTCCGATAGATTGCCCTGCGGACAGCCCGTTCCTGCAAAGGTGGATTGTCATCGTGGCATAAGATCAGTCTGCATACCCGGTCGGTTGTATCATTGTCAAACTTCAGCCGCCGCAAAATCTTCCTTGCCACAAGACTTCCTTCCTGCGGGTGTCCATAAAAGTGATCCACGCCATGTTCGTCCGTGGTTCTGCATATCGGTTTTGCCACATCATGTAACAGCATTGTGATACGCGCCACTTTATCCGGCTGTATCTCCATCAGGGCATGCAGTGTGTGCTCTCCCACGGAATAGCAGTGATGCGGATTATTCTGCGGTGTTTTCATCATCTCGTCAAATTCCGGCAGAAAAACTGCGGTGAGTCCTGTTTCATACGCCGCACGCAGCAATTCCGGATGTCCGGACGTGAGAAGTTTTACCATTTCGATCTGAATACGTTCTGCACTCACTTTTGCAATGTTTGGTGCCAGGGAAACAATCGCCTCTCTTGTCCGGTCTTCAATCGTAAATCCCAGCTGCGATGCGAAACGCACTGCACGCAGCATACGAAGTGCATCCTCTGCAAACCGCTCCACAGCAGCTCCCACGCACCGGATCACACCGCGCTCTAAATCTCCCACGCCATCAAACGCATCGACCAGCCCATCCTTATCATTGTAAGCCATAGCATTGATCGTAAAATCGCGGCGCTTCAGATCTTCTAACAGATTGGAAGTAAACTGTACCTCTTTAGGATGCCTTGCATCCTCATATTCTCCGTCAATACGGTATGTGGTCACCTCGAATCCCTCATGTTCAAGCATCACGGTAACCGTTCCATGCTGGATTCCTGTATCTATGGTATGTCGGAATAACTCTTTTACCTGTTCCGGTTTTGCTGATGTCGTGATGTCCCAGTCCATGGGAATCCGTCCTAACATCGTATCACGGACGCACCCTCCTACAGCATAGGCCTCAAAACCATGCTGTGTCAGTGTGTCAATAATATAAGTTACTTTCTCAGGTAAAACGATTTTCATATACGATAGGTTCCTTTTGTCGTTGTTTTGATCGAATATAACAGGTCATCCGCCTTCTTGATCATCTCTGTCATATCATTTTCCGTACAGATATGGTCTCCGGCTGCAATACCGATGGAGCAGGAGATCTGATGCTGTTTATCGATTGAGAATGACTGTCCGAGTTTTTCACTGATCTCCGCCGAAAATCCGTCTGCCTCATCAATAATCTGATAGATACGCTCTGCCTTTTCTTTGAAAATATCCCTGTCATCGGTATAAAGGAAGATCAGAAACTCATCCCCGCCATAACGGCACACAAAACCATCTTTTCCACAGACTTCCGTAAAAATATCAGCCATTTTGATCAGAACGAAATCGCCCACATCATGTCCGTACGTATCATTATAGTGTTTGAAATTGTCCAGGTCAATAAACATCACTCCCAGCTTTGGTTTTCTTTTTTCCCCTGCGATCTCTTTCAGAAGTGCGTCTAATTTGCGGTAGAACCCTTCACGGTTATAGCATCCTGTCAGCTGGTCTGTAACTGCCGACATATACAGTTTTGTATTCATCTCATAAATCTTGTCATAGGCATCAAGCCTGTTCAATGCGTAACGCACCTCACGGAACAGAAGCTGATAAAAGTTCAGATCATCCTCATCAAGCATATAACGGTTCACCGAGGAATGCCAGTTATCCTTCATCAGCACATAGGTGATGACAATATTCTCGATTTTTGCGTTGTTAAAAAAAGGAATCGCCACCATGGAACACACATCTTCATCACCAAAAATCGATGTGATATCCTGATGTTCGGAATAATTGCTGCTGATCTTGGAGATCACAAATCCGCCCGCATTTTTCCGCATGGATTTTTCCATGATCTTCATGATCTCCGGCGTCATCTCTTTCTCTGTGTCATTGTAAAGTACCTGCGGCACCCTCTCGTTATAGCGGATATAAACTGCCCGGTCGACGTCAAAATGATTTAAAAATGTCTTCATAACCATATTGAGCATCTCTTTTGCAGTAATACCATTTACATCGATCAGTTTCTGCCAGATAGAAATAAAGTCAAGCTGTTCTTTCTTACTCTTATATGCCCGCTCAACGCTCTCCTGCTTCAGCAGTTCTTCAATCTCAATGGCTGATAATTCATCACAGCCGCCATCTACCGGTGGCAGAAGATCTTTCATATCTTCTGCATACTCATGGAACATAATCCGATGCGTCTCTTCATACTGTTTTAAAATAGACTCTTCCTGTTCATAAAGGATCTCTTTTCCTGCATTCCTGAAACATTCCATCCTGTTCCTTCGGAACAGCGCATAACAGAAAAACTGGTTTCCTTCTGCTCTCTTTAAATAAATATCTGCCTGCTCATATAATTTTAGCGCCTCCTCGTTGTCTCCGTCATGCTGTGCTAATAATGCCTTGGAAAACGTATAGAGGAACATATCATCATCTGCTTTTGCGTAGTCATGCACAGTGGCGAGGTTGTTTTCTGTCTTTTCCTTCTCGAAAATATAATTCAAAAACTGGCGGCAGCTATATAGATACCGCTCACAGTTAAAACGGTTTCCCTGTAAAATGGAAACCAGAGCAAACAATCCGTACAGTTTGGACAGATTGCAGACACGCAGACTGTTCAGATGCAGCTTTTCAATCGCTTTCATACACTGTGTCAGGTATTCCTGCGCCTTGTCATACTGCCCCAGCATAACGCAGTTCAATGACATATTATAATGTACTTCTGCAATATCCTCCGGCTTTCTCAGTTTACATAATATCTTAATTGCCTTGTTGTAATAGCTCTGGGCTCTCTCATTTTCTCCCATTGCACATAAATTATACGCAATACCGGAATAGATCCTTCCGCCCTCCACGCTGTCAACATCTTTCATCGCCTCATAGGTACGGATCGAATATAACAGGGAAACTTCGTACTCGCCATTTGTGGATGCTATCATGATATTTTTCCGATATGCAATGCTGATAAGCTGCTCATTGCCAATCTCTTTTGCAAGCGCAACGCCCTTGGAAAAATAAATCAGAAATGCTTCCGACCGGTACGCTTTTGCCACGATCTCCGGTTTATTGTCGTATGCATAAATATAAATATGCGCCAGATGATTTTTGTAATGGTACGCATTCAGCTTCTCGATCAGTTTATCGCTGATCTCAATATCCTGGGCACAGAAGAAAATATTGCACCAGCCGGACATCTGGTTCTGCGCTTTTAAAAGTTCTGCACGGAACACTAAAAAATCATCCCCCAGCGCTTCTCCGCACTCCTTTGCCTTCTGTACATAAATCATGGCTTCCTCTAACTTTCCAAGATACATGTAAGAAGTTGCCATCCAGAAATTATAATAAAATGCTCCCTCTTTCTCCTGATCCTGCAGTTTTTCCAGATCTTCGCAGGATTCCAGAGCCTTCGCAATATCTCTTTGCAACACCGACACCATAATCTGTAACAGCAAAAGCTGATAATGCTTTTTCTCAGAAATCGTAAAGTTATCAAACTTGATCCGGCGCTCAATCTTGCTCAGATGATGGTCTGCCTGATCAAAATCCAGAAAGTATACCAGATTATTCAGTTTCCGATAGCCATCGTCACTCTCATAATCAGAGTAATAGTCCATGACATCCGGTTCCATGTTCCTGCCTGCATTTCCGATATGGTACACCATGTTCCGGTCATCCATACTCTCACAGATCGCATCCCACTCTTCATGTGCAAATTCCGGAATCGACTGCACATCATTGACTCCCAAGACAATGCCGATATTTTTATTCTTCACCTGAAGCAGGCTGTTGGAAAGCTGCATGGTGCTTTTCGAAGCAAGCTGGAAACGGTTCAACACAATGACGACCGGACGGATCTCTGATAATTTCTGAAGCATCGTCACGATCGAATTGCGCATACGTTCCTGCTCATACTCTACCTCATCGATCAGGATCTGTTCCGTTCTCTCGCAAAATCCCTTTTCAAAATAACTTTCAAACACAGGTCTCTGAAGCTTGTAGACATCACATTCTTCCATAAACTCTTCCAATGTGCCGCTGCAATACTTATGGAACATCTGCCGGATCAGTCCCAGATATGGTTCATAAGCCTCTGCGATCTTGTTATAAGAAAACTCATGACAGGTAAAAAAGATATCTGTCTGGTCCTTATAATGATTGACACTCTCTAAATCCCATATAGAAAAATCATTGCTATACCGCACAAGGATACTGTTATGTTCTACATTTCCGATTCCTCCTGCGACCTGTTCGATAACCCCATTATAATACTTTTCTATCATACGATCCCCTTTTGCTCCAAAAAAACGCTTGCTGTTTTGTCACATTCTATATCCATTACCGGTTATACAATAAAACGTTCCACATTTTTCTGTAGTTTTTCAGCAGAATGATAGGTTGTCTCTGCCTTCTGTTTAATTGCCTCTGCCTCCTGCACAACGTTTCCTACTTTTTCAGCAATATCCGTTGTTCCGGTAGCTCCCTCTGTCGCAGTCTTGCTGACATCGGAGATAGCATCCATCACTCCGTTAATGGATGCGAGCAGCTGCTCCGATGATGCCGAGAAGTCCGTTACAAGAGAATCTACATTGGCAGCATCACTGTTATAGGAATTTGCCATTTCTGCAAATCCTCCAAGACTCTCCACAACATCATTTCCGACAAACTCCAGCAGCCTCTCTGCATCATTTGCAAGATTCTCAACGGCTGCGGTCACATTGCCAGTCACTTCCTGAATATGGGCAACTGCGGCTTTTGACTGCTCTGCCAATACACGGATCTCATCTGCAACAACCGCAAATCCTTTTCCTGCCTCTCCCGCCCTGGCAGCCTCAATGGATGCATTCAAAGCCAGAAGGTTCGTCTGTCCGGTAATATCCATGATTGATTTGGCAAGAACATTGATCTGATCCACAACCTTAATATCTTCGAGTGCTTTTGTCAGGCTCTCATTAATCTCCTCATGAATCGATCTGGTACGTCTGTCATTTTCGTCTGTATCTTTTTTGATTTTCACAGCACGTTCCCTGATCTCATCTGCCTCGTTAGCGCCATCCTGAGATCTCTCTGCAATACTCTTCGCAGCGCTCTCAATCTCATGTGACATTGCATTCATCTCTTCCGAAGATGCCGCTGTCTCCTCCATACCTGCCGCAAGCTCCTCCGTTGTCGCAGATACATTTTCAATCTGATCATCTAATGCCCGAATACTTGTATCAATCTCCTGCACCATGCCGGTGATCTCTAATGCTTCTGATTTTACCTCTCCAATCAGTTCCTTCATCTCAGAGCGCATTTTCTCAAGTGAATCTGCCAGTTGTCCAAAATCATCTTTTCTCTTTAACAGATCCTGTTCAAATTCTTTTGAAAAATCGCCCTGCGCTATCTCGTCAATATGGGTAAGACTCTTTTTCAATGGCTTCACAATGCTGGCTGTGATCAGTGTCAGGACTAAAATTAAGATTACTTCCATGACAACAGCGATTCCGATGATCGCCATTCTGCTGTTGGATTCATAGGAAGAAAATTCATTTTTCACACCCAATACGTCCTCATCAATATCGTCCGTGTAGTTTCCAGTTCCAAGTACCCAGCCAAATGGTTCAAATGCCTTGCTGTAAGCACGTTTTGGAGATGGTTCCGTCTCACCCTCTCTCGGGAATACATAATCCGTAAAACCGCCGTTTTCCTGCCTTCCTGCACTGATGATTGCCTGCATATACGCAAATCCATTGGTGTCCACTGCATCCATACGATTTGTTCCCTCTGTGTCATTGCCGAGAAGGACTACGTTTGTTCCATCATAGGTATCTACCCAGAAATATCCATTATTGCCGTAACGCAGATCACGAATCTGGTCTGCTGCAAGTTTTTCTGCCTCGTCTAAGGTATATTCACCTTTTTCATACCGGTTGTAAATGCTCTGGCAAAGAGATATTACATTATCTACCTGTGCCTTGATCTGTTCATCATACGAGGAACGCATATCATTCTCGATAATGTCTAACGCATTATCTCCAAGACCTGACAGGCTTGTGTTGGAAATGACGGCGCATAGTGCCAGTGCGATCAGTGCAATCACCATTACAATGACTAATTTTGTTCTCACCTTAATATTGTTCATACTCATACCTCCCACTACATCTTTTTTATTTTATGAACCCAATTTTAAATCCTATTTGTATTTTAGCACATTATGCTTATTTTACCACTCTATTTTCGACATTTTTCGTGATTTTATTCTATTTTTCGTTACTGTTCACTCATACTTCGTTCCAGTAACGATTCGCTGACTCATTTCAGTTTTTGCTTCACAAAAGGAGTCTGCTCACTCCTGAATCACTTTCTTACGCAGCAAAACAGCAAGTGTTTTACTGCTGAGTGAACAGTAACTATTTTTATAGCAAAAACGCAGAAGTCCTTTGTAACTCCTGCGTTTCTGTCTCAGATGAGAAATGGATTCCTGATTTCGAACTCCATTTTTTTATGTGTCTTTGGATGTTTAAATCCGATTTTATAAGAGCAGAGTAAAAGACCGTTTCCACTCCGTGTCATTGTCTCTTTAAAATTATACTTCGCATCCCCAACGATCGGGATTCCTGCATTTGCTAACTGTACCCGGATCTGATGATGCCTTCCGGTGTCTAACCGGATCCGGAGAATGGCGCTCGTTTTATTCTGTGCGGTCACTTCATAGTCCAGCCTTGCTGACTTTGCGCCCTCCGTACTTTTAGATACCACTTTTGAAGTGTTTGTTTTTCCATCCCGGAGCAGGTAATCTTCCAATGTACCTTTTTTCTGTTCCGGCACACCGTCTGTCACTGCATAATAGAATTTATCTGCTATTTTTGTCTGCACCTGGCGGCTTAAATCCGCCGCAGCTTCTTTTGTTTTGGCAAAAACCATCACTCCGCGCACCGGCTGATCCAGCCTGTGTACCACCCCGATATACGGCTGTTCTCCCTTTCCAGCACGGTAATTTTTCAGAAGGCTTTCCATGTCCGCCTGTCCTAACCGTTTTGTCTGCGCCGCAACCCCCGCCGGTTTTTCGCAGACAATAACCTCCTCATCCTCGTATAAAATATTTATGTCCATGGCTGATGATCTCCTTCGTTATTCTATGGCATTTCTGCTGTTTTTATCTTCCTTGGTTCATTGTAGCATGATTCTTTTGTTTGGGCTACTGTTGCGGAGATTTGAATGAATGCTTTTATTCATTTTTTTAGTACTCATAATATTTAAAATTTTACTATTTTCTCCATTGCATTTTCTGATGTTGGTATGATACAATATTTCAAAGCATATTTTACAAAATCTTTGTGACTTAAGAGTCATCTGTAATCTAGAAAGCTTTCGGTCAACCGACAATGACCGTGGCAGTTCATTTCGTATCTATGCTTTTACTACCCATTAACCAATTTAAAAGCAGGAGACGGATGAAAACTATTTTTACAATGCTCTATTCTCCTGCCGGAGGCACGATACATTTATGTGCATCTGCCGTCCACCGTGATAAGGAGGAAAGCCTATGGCAATGCGACCACAAGATCGTTACAAATCAACTACAGCAGGAGCAGTTTCTGCAAATCGCAACTACAAAGATACTGTTTTCCGGATGTTATTTTCAGACAAAAAGAATCTGCTCTCACTTTACAATGCAGTAAACAGCAGAGACTATACGAATCCGGATGATTTAGAGATTGTTACTTTGGAAAACGCTATCTATATGGGAATGAAAAACGATCTGGCATTTATCATTGACACGAATTTATACCTGTACGAACATCAGTCGACTTACAATCCAAATATGCCACTTCGTGATTTATTTTACATTAGCAGTGAATATCAAAAAATGCTGGATCAAAAATCTTTATACTCATCCAGCCTGCAAAAGATACCTACTCCTAATTTTATTGAGTTTTATAATGGTTCTGATCCAGTTTGCGATGTTTTTGAGCACAGACTTTCCTCTGCTTTTGAACATCTGTCGGGTGAGCCAAAACTGGAACTGATCGTAACTGTCTTAAATATCAACGAGGGGCACAATGCCCTTCTTATGGAACATTGCAAAACATTAAGGGAATATGCACAATATGTTGCAAAGGTGCGAAAATACACAGCCGACATGTCTCTGAACGAGGCAGTGGAATGCGCTGTTGATGAATGTATCAAAGAAAATATTCTTGCGGATTTTCTTCGAAAGAACCGCGCGGAGGTTATCAGTATGAGTATATTTGAATATGACAAGGAAGAAGAAGAGAAGAAACTTCGGAAAGCGGAGTATGAGGCTGGTATTCAAAAGGGTGTCCTTAATACTGCACGTCATCTATTGGAGCTTAATCTGCTGTCTTTAGAGAATATTTCTCGTGCTACTGGTCTATCAATTGATGAATTGAAAAAGCTACAGCACCAAGCCAAGCAGTACTAACAGAAATTTCTCCAAAATTTGAACTATTAATATAATCCCAAAGCTGACCAATATTATTGGCAATAAGAACCTTCTTAAAAAGACCAACTAAAAATCTTATAGTGCCTTTCTTAAAACCTTTATAATTTATTGTCCTAGTCTTTAATTCTCTTTCTACTGTTTCATATCTAACTATAGGTCCAGCAATAAGCTGAGGAAACATTGAAACATATGTCATAAGTGTAAGGGGATTATTTTGGACATGAGCTGTACCTCTATATACGTCAATAACATAGCTCATAATCTGAAATGTGAAGAAACTTATACCTATTGGTAAACTTAACTCAAGTTCCTTTATGGAAGTGCCTAAGCATTGATTAATTATTGATATAGCAAAATCTGCGTATTTAAAAAAGCCTAAAATTGCTATATTCACAAAAACAGACAAAAACAATAATGTCTTTTTGCCTGTTTTAGAACTGCTTTTGTCTATTGCTTTTCCAAAAATAAAGCCCATTAATGATGAAAAAATCATCAAAAATACATAAACTGGCTCCCCCCAAGCATAGAATATGAGGGAAGCCACAAGCAGTACAATATTTTTGATTTTATATGGCACAACATAATACAGCAAAAGGACTATGGGAAGAAAGAAAAACAAAAATTCCAAACTACTGAATACCATATTGTCCTCCGAATTAAATATTCTTTTCTATTGTGTCAATAATTTCGTTTGCATTTTCAGAAATTACAAGATACAAGTAATTTCCCTTTTCAACAACCTTGCTTTTGTCTACTAACTTAGCCTGGTCTGGGAGATTGTAGTTTGTAAGTTCTTGACTTTTTTGCTTTTTATAATTTTCAAAACTTGTTTTATAGTCTTCAAACTTTGATGTATCTTCTGATTTTATAATAATAATAGTTTCTGCTGACGATTCTGGAGTATCGCTCTGAGCAAAAACATATTCATCTAAATCTGTAGTATCTATTCCATAGTAATTAGAAAGATACTGTGGGTCAAGTTCTGTAAGTTTTCCTTCTGCCATTGTTGAAACTGTAGCATATATATCTTTTACAGATTTTGACTCTACATTTTGACTGCTTTGTGTTGTTTCATTATCACTTTTATTACTGCCACAGCCAGAAACAGTAATCATCAAACCACAAACTAATATCGCAAATAACTTTTTCACGATAAATCCTCCCTTGATTATTTTCCTTTATTTTATTGATTAATATATTTTACAGCTGTATCTTTAAGGAACTGTACCCATAGGGCATAACCAGCCTTGTTATGATGAACATAACCGTCACTAGAGTATTCAGCCGGTAATGAATTTCCGTCTTTAGTCATTTTACTAGCAAGGTCAAGGTAAGTAGCACCCCATTCCTTACAATGACTTTCCAAATATTGATTATAAACCTTAATTCCAGCATTAGTAAAATGCTCTTTTTCTTTACCATTTACAATGTAAGTAAGACTTATAACATATATTTTACTATTTGGAGATGCTTCTTTTATTTTCTCTATAAGCTGTCCGTACTTTTTACCAACTCTTTCAGCTGACACACCATTTAACTCATTAATACCAAGATTAATAAATATTCTTTCCGGCTTAATCTCTGCTATAGATGTAGTTACAGGTTGAGATACACCCTTATACATAGGATGAACCACACCACTTCCAGCTGGCTTTAAAGCATCGCCTACACCGTAACTAACAGAAGCAAGAAATACAGCCTTCTTCAAAAATTCTGGAGCTTCACTAGACGAAGCATAGCCGGCAAACCCAGCCATAATAGAGTCCCCAACAAACACAGAATTGTTATAGAATTTTTCAGCAACAGCCTCAGCATCTGCCGTACTAACAGTTGTTCCCTCCCCTGATACATCAACTGAAGTTCCCTCTGTTATTTCGTTTCCATATTCATCAATATTACCATTTGCCCTACGGTAACCACCGATAAAAAAGGCTGCTGTCAAAATACCTATTAGAATAAGAAGCAGTACATATACCCTATTACTTCCACTTACACCCCTATCATAATAATTACGATGTCTTTGCATAATTCCTCCAATTTGAGATAATTATAACTCATAATATTTTAAAACATCGAATATTGCATCTTCAATGGAATAT
>OOBK01000520.1_pt1 | contig 25690 bp, 19 predicted proteins | sample 1671541 | NCBI WGS metagenome assembly OOBK01 (sample SAMN06348167, study PRJEB24527) | human gut metagenome | biome: human gut; feature: ankylosing spondylitis patient; material: feces | host: Homo sapiens | place: China | collected 2015-10 | reverse complement strand
TGTCTGGGGGCGTTTCGGGGGTGTCCGGCGGGGTCTCCGGCGTATCCGGGATGGTAGCGCCTACCTTGGGGGTGGCGTCCACATCGTAGATCCAGCTGTCGCCATCCGGCAGGGGAATGGACACAAGGAAGGGCTTGATGGCTTCGTAGCCGTGGGAAGCCTCGGTCTGCATGACCAGATACAGCCCCTGCGGCAGCTTGGTAAAGTCGGCGTAGCCTTCCTCGTCAACGTTCTGCTGGGCGGCAACGGCGGGCACGGTGGGCAGATACTTTGCCAGCTGGTCAGCCAGCGTGCTGTCGGAAAGATCGCCCAGCGGCACGCCGCAGCCCGTAAAATCGCCGGTATAGGCGTAGGACAGGCTGCCGCCGGTGCGCTTGACGGCGGCAACCTGATACAAGGTCAGCTCGCCGCCGCGCAGGGGCACATCGTTGTGGGTGTCGTACAGACGGACGTGGAGCGAGCCCAGCCGCCCGGACACAAGGCTGGCACTGGTGGCAAACGCCGGCAGGGCGCAGCATACCACAAGGCACACAGCCAGCAGCACAGCTGCCAGACGATGACGCAGATCAATGCTTTTCATGTTCTTCACCTCTTGTTTTCTTGCGTTTGCGTGTGGAAAGCAGCATACCGATCAGCAGGATCAGCAGCATGGGCAGCGCCATGACGGGCGCAACGATGATAGGCTCTATCTTGAGCGCTTCGGCAGTAACACGGATGTGCTTGTACTGATCCGGGGTCTCCACGCGGTGACCGCGTACCAGCAGGCGGTGGGTGTTGATGCCGTAGGGGGTGCAGGTCATCAGGGTGACGTAATCCTTGCCTTCAGTGACCAGCAGCTCGTCGGTCTCGGTGGGCAGCACGATGGAAATTTTGTCCACCTCGTAGGTGAGCACCCGATCCAGCACAGTGATGGTAAAGGTATCGCCCACTTCCAGCTGGTCAAGGTTGGTAAACAGCTTTGCGCTGGGCAGGCCGCGGTGCGCCGAGATGACCGCGTGGGTGGACGCGCCGCCCACCGGCAGGCTGGTGCCCTCCAAATGGCCTGCGGCGATCTGCAATACGCTGTCGCTGGTGCCGTGGTAGATGGGCAGCTCCACGCCTATTTTGGAGATGGTGATGTAACCCATAATGCCCGTGCCGGTAATATCCAGCGTGTCGGCGTAGCCAGTAAGCTGATCCGGGCGGTAGAGCGCGTACTCGTTGGCGGCTACCTGTGCGTTAAAGGCATCGGCGGCGTCAAAGTATCCGCTGTAATCCGCATCGGTCATGTTGTCCACGTCCTGCGCATAGCTTGCCACCGCGCGGGACTGGTTGCGCTGGTTGACGTAATCGCTGATGGTAGGGTATAACATCACGGATAGACCCACGAAAAAGACGAGGATCAGTATAATAGTGCTTTTGTTCTTTTTCATGGGCTACTCCCTAATGTTATAAGGATAGGAGCGGGGGCCTTGCAGCCCCTTTGCTCCGGGTTCTTGGGGGAAATGGAGCTTACTTGTTCTCCATGCGCTTCTTGGTGACCAGCAGAACGATGGCCGCAACCATCAGGCCGCCGCCGACCACATAGAACAGGGTAGTGCCGATGCCGCCGGTGGAGGGCAGGGTAATGCCGCCGGCTTTTTTGTTGATGATTTTATTATTCAGGTTGGATTCACCGGACAGATTAACATTGTGTTCGTCGTGCGTTGCAGAAATGACGATTTTAGTTTTGTCACAGGCACTGTAACCGGTGGGAGGGGTGGTCTCCTTCAGGTAGTAAGTACCGGCGTCCAGACCCTTAACGTTAAACTGGCCCTTGTCGTCAGAGAACATTTCTTCGCCATCTTCAGTTCCAAAGTAGCGAGAGTAAGTGCCGTCAGCATTCTTTTTGAGCTTGATCTCATCTTCATCATTGCAAGCTTCACCGCTGTACAGACGGAAGCCAGCGCCCTCCAGCTTGTTGTTCTCGTTATCATCATCGTGATACTTGGTGTTGTTCAGCTGGTAGGTGTACACACGGACTTCGCTTTCGGGAGTGAAGCCCCAGTATGCGCTGTTTCTGGGGTTATTAGAGTACTGGAGCTGTACTTTGTTTTTGTTATCGGTAGAGCCACTTGTAGTATTGACAGCGGCTTTGTCGTTCAGGTGTGCAGTATAGGTGACCGTAATAGTAGCGCCGTCATTCAAATTGAACCTTGGATCTTCAACACAGGTTTTGACATCAGGAATGCCTACCACAAAATAGTTATGACTTTCAAGATCGGTAGTATCAATGGTATACTTCGAAGAATCGCCGGTGATATCATAGGGAATGCCCTTGGATTCAATGACTACACTATCGAGTCTGTCATAAGTAATGCCCTTGGACAAGGTATCATTGAACAAAACAGCGTACTCGTCATAGTAATCGTAAGCACGGCCATTGTCTCTGCTTGCGGGCAAGGTAGCAATCAGCTTGAACTGGAACTCTTCGTTGATCGCATGGTCAGCGCTGGAACCAAAACCTGCTTCGTTGGTGCCATCCTGATCGTCATAAACTTCCTTCTCAACATAGGGCTTTACAACCTTATGATTAACTAAAACGACATAGGGTGCTTGGGGAACATTCAGCAGGAAGAAGGAATTGTAGGCATGATAGAAATCGCGAAGGTTAAAGTAGGTAGTATCAACGATCAGATAATAACCTGACTCTGGAATGTTGATGCCACCGGTGTGATCTGTAATGACGGGTTTCGGGTTTGCATTGGCATCCGGGTAGAGATAGTGGCATACAACGCGCGCAAAAGCGATGCTGTAATCATCGGAATTATGCCATTTGCTGATAACCGCAAGAACGTCCTGAGCAGTGAAATTAGTTTTAAACTCACCGCCGATGGTAGGATCTGCCGTCAACTGCGCCAGAAACTCGTCAGGCTTAGTGATGCTGCTGCCCCACCCAACGTTGGAAAGCGTCTCATTGTCCTTACTAATAACACCCTTGAAGATCTGGAAAGCGCTGTAACCGTGGAGTTGGTTGAGGTCCTCCTCAGTCTCCCAAGTGTTGTATGCAAACGCCGGGATCGCCATGGCGCACACCATGGCAACTGCCAGCAGCGCAGCCATGAGTTTTTTCATTGCTTTTTTCATGAAAAAAGCCCCTTTCTTTTCTGCCCCTTGCCGCCCCCCCTGCGTTTTGCACAGGGGGTAGGGGTGTAGTTTTGTTTGGTCTATCGCGTAAACTTTGCGCTGGGCGGGCGGGGGCTCAGCCCCGGCACGCCAGCAGAAAAGTGCAGTTTAGTCATCTGCTCTCCCTTCGCGTCTGCGCTTGCGGTGGATAAAACTATATGCCAGCGCGGTCAGCATCATTGTGCCGCCCACGGCTGTATACGGGAGTGTACCGGTGCCGCCGGTAGAGGGGAGAACGTAGTCAGAGTTGTCATTGGGGGTGTTTTCGCAGTAGTAGTAGAAGCTGCCAAACATCTGCCCTTCAGCCAACTTGTACTCGCTAAAGGTATCTGTACTCTTAAAGTCGGGAACGCCAGAGGCCGTGTAGCTGTGACTATTGTCAGAAATTACAAAATAATGGTAATTATTCGGTGTCCGATAACCATCAGGCGCTTGTGTTTCCTTCAAGCGATAGAAGGTGTTAACGTCCAGACTGCCAAGCGTTACGTTGCCGCTGGTGTTGGTCACTATATCAGTTTTTTCGCCTTTCCATCCAGTGGTAGCGTTATACTTTTCCAGACTGAACTCTGCACCGGGCAGAACCTTGTCTGGCGTGCCGGAGTACTTGACGATGGTCAAGCGGTTGGAGTTGAAGTCGATATCGGCAGAAGCTCCCGAACTGGAAGTAAAGCTGGTGCTGCATTGCTCGTTCTTCCACTTGCCATTCAGTTCTGCAGTGTTCTCAAAGGTGAAGGTATTGCCTTTAACCAGACCTTCCGTATTAACTCGGTAATGGAAAACCAGCACAAGCGGGGTGCTATCGGGTACCATTGTCCATGCCTTAAGCTGGTGGCTGCTATTGCTGCTGTACTTGGAATAGTAGGTGGACGTGTCAACGTTATTTCCGGCGGCATCGTCATCAAACTTTCCGGCTACACAGGTAAGGTCTGCACGCCATGTGGTTGCTTCCAGCGTACCATCTGCCTGCAGATTGGCATCAAAAACAGAGATGCCTTCCAGCGTTACACGCTTGGTGCCAGACCCATCAGCCCACAAATCAGAGGGCACGGTCATGACGTCTTGCAGGACCATAGGCTCGCCGCCATTCAGCGTTGCACCGTAGGGGTTCAGCTTGACCTGATAGGTCAAAAGACCGGTGGTTTCGTCAAAAGTACCGCTCTTGCCAACAACTTTGCGCTCGACTGTTTCGGTAAAGGAGGTATCACCTATCGTATTGCCGTTGCGCTCGAACTTGGCAACGTTCTTAAACGATGCGGTATTGTCATTCCAGATGTCGGTACATTTAGGATCCAGCGTAGTGTCGTAGGTGATATTGATTTGCTTGCGGATCTCAGTCACACCGTTATTTGTATAACTGAACGACTCCGGCAACATGGTGATTACCAGCGTGGTGGTTCCGTCTGCGTTTTTGGTGACTGTAGATGTAGCGGGCAGGGCAACGCCATGGTTCTTGATTTGAACGCTGCTTTCGTCCAGAACCAGACCGCGGGGAATGGTATCGGTAATGACCCATTTGGTGTCATTTTCCCATTTCAGCACTCCATCCGCGTTGAGCTCGATCGTCCAAGGCAGCTTTTGGCCGGGCTGCAGGGTAGTACTGCCGCTGCCGCTCTGAATGTTCGTCCAATTCCAACCACAAGCATACTTATAGAAGTAACTTATCGTGTCAGAGCCTTTTGTAATTTTCTGCTCAGCGGTTGCCACAGTGCCATTATTGATGCGGCAGTGGTTCTTGACCGTTGCACCGTAGCCTGGCAGCTGCTGGACGATAGAGCATTTTGTTGTGTAGGTAATGGTCATTGGACCGGATGCAGTAATGCCTTTAAAGTCTATCATAAACAGACCCAGATCCTTGTCGTAATCATCTGTTTCACCGGAGTTCCATGCGACGGGCGTAACGGAAACAGAATTCCCATCCTTGTCCTTTACCACAATAGAGGCAAGGTCGATCTCCTGCGCCTTGCGGTTTTTACCGTCTGCATCCTGCACTGCGTTACTGTAATCGTAGTAAATATAGCTGCTGACATCTGTCGGTTTGATGGTGCTCTTCCACTGCATGGTGGCCTCTGTACCATTATTAGTCGGCTCACCAACTGCCTCTTTGGTAAGAACATCCGAGTCGATGTGGACAGTGCCTTCAGAGCTGCTGTCCAGCCCATCGCCCTCCAGATTGCCGGTGTTTTTGACATCCAGACCGGTCAGAGGGATAGCTTTTGTGACCCTTGTCTGGTAGGTGATCTCATACTTGTTGAAGCCTTCCGCAAGCTGGTAGGTGAGGGTCTTGTTTGTGCTGTCGTAGACATCTGATGCTGTGGGCTTGGTCTTGTTGCCGTCTGCATCGGTCTTTGTGACCTTGAAAGAACCGGCAACAAATTCCTGATCTGTGTCGATCGTATCGGTAAATTTAGCGTTGCTAGGCAGATAACGCATGACGTCACCGTTGTTGATCTTGACAGTCCATGTGATGATCTCGCCGTCTTTGCTGAGCTTGCCCGATTTTTCAATATCCTTTGTTTTGATAGAGGTGGAAGTACCTTCTACATCATCACCAAATTTGATAAAGTTTTTTAAATAGTCCCCGTTGTAACTTGTGCTGCCAAAATTATCAGCCTTGACGCGGTAAGTGATGGTATAGGTGCCCTTTTGCAGGGTCTGACCACTAGTGCCCAAGGTGATCATTTTGCCCGTACTACCTGTGGTATCTGCCCAAGAAATGTCGGGCGCAGAACCATCCGGGCCAGTAACTTGGAGGAAGGTGTCAACATAGTCGAAGGTGACCCCGGACGGATTTGTGAGTGTATCGGTCAGCGTCAGGGGGGCTGCTCTGTCCTCCTTCAGGGTAAGTTTTACAGTGTAATCAACGTAAGCATTCTTGCCGTCGTACTTAAGCCCGGCAGATTGTTTATCCAGACTGAATTTCTTTTCCTCGCCGGGCGTGGTGCTTTCTTCGCGCTTAATATAAATGGTGACCTTTGCTTTTTCGTTGACCTTAAACTCATTGCTCCCGCCGGTCGTGACCTTGGTTTGGTCCCACCGGAAATCAAAGTTGACTGTACTTCTGACCTTGGTGGTATTCGACACCTGATCCTGATGAATAAAATCACGGTCATAGGTGAACAGGACGTACCACTTACCGTTTTCCTTTACAAACTGGTAGGTGCCACAAACGCTGCCCTTTGGACCGGTATAGTTCGGATCGATCAAGTCGCCAGTTTCCGAAGCAACGCTCTGCAAGTCAAAAGCCTCCGGCAAAGCTACTTTAACCTTGTAGTCATGGCTTGCAATGTCCTGAGCCGGAATATCCTTCAGTTCAAGGTAGCCGTGCATTTGGTCAGTGACAACGCTGGTGGCAACATCAACGTATTGGCTGCCCTGCTGCTTCTGAATCTTGAAATCAGTAACATAATTAGTACCGTCCAAGGCAGAGCCAACGGTCGTGGTGCTTACGGTCATGGGCTCACCCGCCAGCGTAAGCATATCGGGGGCTTTCAGTGCGCCGTCAACGGCAGAGGAGAGCATCTCGTCTGCGTACTGGGCGGCGGCAACATCCACCACGGCCAGAACCTCGGCGTTGGAAAGGGTGACCTCAGCCACCTTGCCGTCCACGTCGCCGGAGATGACGGTCAGGGTGTCGTCGTCCGCCTCGCTCACGATGCCCACGGTCTCCACGGGCTGAGCGTCGGTCACGGTGGTGGTCTGCGGCTCGGCAGCGGGGGACACCACGCTGGGGATAAGGGTGTCCGCGCCGGATGCAGAGGTACTGGTGCTGTCCACCGGCTTTGCGGCGGGCTGCTCCGGGTTAGCGGTGTCGGGGAGATCGGGGGTAATCACGCTGTCGGCAGCGGGGGCATCCTCGGCGGCAGGGGCTGCATCCAACGCAGAAGCGCCGGAAGTTTCAAGCGCTGCGCCGTTCTCACCCTCAGCGTCCATGCTGAACTGGTCGTCCAGATCGTCCGCTGCACCATCGGCGCTGCTGTCCACAGCCACGGTGCGGGTGACGTACTTATTATAAATAACGATGTCGCCCACATTGGCGGCGCTGCCGTCCTCGCCGTCCAGCAGCCAGTCCATGTCGCTCATGGAGCTGCGCAGGGAAAGCACGCTGGCCTCCTGCGGGATGGCGCTCTGGGGGATACCGGCGTACTTCAGGCAGTAGGAGAGGAACATCACATCCCACTCGCCGTAGGGGTTGCCGTAAGACTGGCCGTAGCGGGAGTAGTAGTGCAGGGTCACGCCGTCCGCGGGGTCGATCTCAAAGTTTTTCTCGCTCTGCTCGTAGCCCAGCTGGGTCTTTGCCACGCTGAGCAGGTCCTCGTCCCAGTTGCCGGTCATCACGGCCTCGTCGTTGGCGGCCTGCCACTCCTCGGGGGTCTCAACGTCGGCGGAGGTGTCGCTCAGGCAGGCTACGGTGTGGTGATGCTCCGGCAGGGGGCAGGTAAGCACTTCCTCGTAGCAGGCGTCGGTGTGGTGGTGGTAGATGGGCTCCACGGTGTCCACCGTCGGCTCCAGTGCCACAGGCTCGGCCACGGCCATAGCCGCCAGCTCGGCGCTCTGGGTGGGCTCCACCACCTGCTCCACAAGCTCGCCCTCTTCCAGTCCACAGGTCAGCTCGTACTCGGTGGTATAGCAGTTTTCATCGTGGGTATGCTCAAATTTTTCGCAGATCAGGGTGCCGTCCTCAGGGTCGAAGCAATCGTCACCATGGACGTGCTCTTCCTCCATGCAGGTCAGGGTCTGCACCTCGGTGTAGCAGTCCTCGGTGTGCTCGTGGGGCACAAACTCGATCTGCGGCTCCAGCGACAGCGGCGCGGGCTCAGCCTCAACGGTGGGCTGGCTGGTGGCAGCAGCGGCGGCCACCTCGTCCGCATTTTCAAGCTCGCCTTCCTCGTAACCGCAGGTGAGCACCTTGGTGTAGCAATCCGCGGTGTGGGTGTGCTCCTCCTCGCCGCACTGGTACTGCGCGGTCATCGAGATGCCCACGCCATGCAGCTGCCAGTTGACGAACAGGGTGGTGATCATGGCAAGTGCCAGCACAAATGCGGTGTAGCGCCGCAGGGTGTGCCGGTTCTCACGGAACCGCTCCATGTACGTTTTAAGAATGTCGTTCATAACGAAATACCTCCTCCCGGGGTCAATGGATCAACGAGAAACTGGACAAGGGCCATATCCGCAGGAAAACCCTGCCCACGATCTGGCTTTTTTCAACGCAGCCTATCACGCTGCTGCGGCTGTCGATAGAGGTGGCACGGTGGTCGCCCAGCACGAAGTAGCGGTTTTCCGGCACCTGATAGGGGAACCGGATGTCGCATTCGCCCACGGTCAGCGCGTCCACATAGGGTTCGTCCAGCGCCACGCCGTTTACCGAGACTACGCCGTTCACGTCCATATCGATCACATCACCGGGCTGCCCGATGATGCGCTTGAGCAGCAGCTTGTTCTGCCAGTAAAACCCGCATAACTCACCGTTTTCAATGTGGTTGGATTTTACCAGCAGGATAATGTCTTTATCATTTAATGTAGGGTACATGCTGTCGCCGGAGACCTGAAGCACCGGCAGAAACAGCGTAGCCAGCAGCACGGCTGCTGCGGCCACCACCACCAAAATATAGATCGTACTGCGCAGCACCCGCTGGTAGCGGCTCTGGTACGCAAGACGCTCACGTTCTGCGGCCACTTCCTCGGTGGAAGGGATGGAAGCGAACCGGATATCGCGTTTTTTCATGTTTCCTCCGAAGGCAGACCGTCAGTGCTGCGGTATTGATCCAGCAGCTCGTTGGCCTTGTGGTCAAATGCCTGCCAGCGCTGCTGCACCTCCTGCTCGGCGCGCTCTACCATGGCCTTGCAGTCGGCCTCGGTCTGGGTGCGTTTTTGCGCGGCGGCGGCGGTCATGGCGTCGCATTCCTGCTGCGCCTGCGCTTTCAGGCTGTCGGCGTCTGCCTGTGCCTGCTCCAGAATGCGCTTGGCCTCGCTGCGCGCCTGCGAAAGGGTATTGGCGGCGGTGGCGTTGGTGTCCGCAAGACTGGCCTGCACCGAGTGCAGATAGTCATCGGCGGCGGCCTGCGCGGCGGCGAACACGTTGTTCAGCTCCAGCGCGGCCTGCGCGATGGAACCGGCGCTTTCCAGCCGGAGCTGCCGGTCCTGCAGCTGCGCGGTAAGCGCGGCGTTCTGCGCCTTGAGCTGGTCCTCGCTCTGTTTCAGCGCATAGATGATCTCTATCAGTTCAGCGCGGTGCATCCGCCGCAGTTCACGATCTGCCATTTGCGTACAAACTCCCGAATGTAAAGATAATGAAATTTTTTTCGAAAATACCGAAAAAAATTAAAGAAAATGCCTGAAAACTCACTTGTTGCCACGCAACTTGCGCAGCTGGAGAGACCTTTTATAAACTATCTTATTTTAGCACATTCCATGTAACAACAATATAACAAATCAGACACAAAATCAAGAGATAAAGCCAAAAAAATATCGCATTTTTTTGCTTTTTATATAGAAAAAGCCCAAAAAACGGCCACTGACCCCCAAAAAACTTAAAAAGGTTGTTCACAATTCTGGAACGTGAAGTGCTGCGCAGTAATGCACTGAATTACAGCGTGTACGAAAAACGGGAGCCGCACTTTTCGAAAAAAGCGCGGCTCCCGGATCTGAACTTTGGGGTGATGCTTTTACTTGCCGAAGCTGCCCAGCAGGCTGTTCAGCGATACAAAGGACTGGTAGATGACGTTAACGTTGTTGATGATGGAGCTTGCACCGGAGAAGATGCGGGCAATGTAGTTGAACACCTTGCCGATGTCCAGGAAGGACTGATAAGCGTTGCTGGCGCCGCCGTCCAGATAGGTCATCTCCTCGGCTTCGATAGCGGAATAGCTGGCGGGCATTTTCATGGTAGAAGTAGTCATGGTAAGATCCCTTTCTTCAATGGTATCATTGTGTTTACAGCAGTGTTCAGAACATGGTGGAGACCAGCAGGGTGGTAAGCAGGGCACCGGCCACAAGGGCAGGGCCTACATACTTTTGCCACTGGGTGGCAGGCTGGGTGGTGGGCTGCGGCACGGTAGAAGTACCGGCCTTGGCAGTCCAGTGGGCGTAGATGGTGGCGTCGGAGGTGAACACGGTGGAGGTGGTCACCTTGCTGCCGCCCACCGGCTCAGTGTACCAGCCATCAAAGGAGTAGCCCGTCATGGTAGGCTGCTCGGGCGTGCTCTCCAGTTTGCCGGACAGGTTCGTGTAGGTTACCACGGTGGAGCAGATGCCGCCTTGGGCATCCATACCAATGGCGTACACGTTCTCTTCCTTTTTGCTCCCTGAAGTTTTGTCGGCGGCAAATGCAGCCGGCAGTGCGCAGCACAGCAGCGTGAACAGGCAAAGCCCGACCACCAGCGTTTTCAGGAATTTTTTCATGAGATCCCTCGCTTTCCTTCACAAAGATGGAGACACTGCCCCGCCCGGGGACAGCCCGGACATCGGCGTAGTTTCTTCAACTTATTTTTATCACATCCAGTGTACCAGAACCGCAACAAAAAATACAGTCTTTTGAGAAAATAATAAGAAAAATCAGGAAAAAAATAAATTTCACCTTTGCAATATGAATCTTGTGCCCCCTGCGGACTGTGTTTTTTGAAAAACGCGTCCCGCAAAACTTGCCTTTCGTAAAAACATGGAAGAATATGGAAAACGCAGGGGCCCGGCCGCAAAGCCCAAAAACCGACCCAAACCGCCGCAAGTGCGGCAGGCAGCGCACAGAAAAAGCTGCAAAAATGCGGCGCACCTCTTGTGGAACAGCGGAAAATATGCTATACTGTTTTGCATGATGCGCCATCGCCAAGCGGTAAGGCAGGGGACTTTGACTCCCCCATCGTAGGTTCGACTCCTGCTGGCGCAACCAGAAGAAGGCCGCTGCACAGGAAACTGTGCAGCGGCCTTCTTTATTTTTTGTTCTCCGGTAGCTTGAAGTAGCCGCGGTATTCGTCCGAGTAGATCTTGCTGCCCATACGGCTCACACCGCCGTACAGGTGGGTGCGCATCAGCGGCTCAATGGCGTCCAGATCCTTCTCACGCAGGATGCGCAGCATCTCGGCGTGCTCGCTGACGACGCTGGACACGTTGCGTGCACCCACGATGTCCAGACGGATAAAGCGGGAATAGTCTGCCTGCGGACGGGTCATCTGCTCCCAAAGGTACTCCTTGCTGGTCTTGTGGAACCAGTACTCGTGCATGGCAAGGTCGCAGCTGAGGAAGTGGTTGAAATCAAAGTTCTCCGGGTCGCTGCGCCCCGCAGCGGCTTCCAGCAGCATATTATAAAGGTGTTCCACCGCAAGGATCTCCATGGGCGAGCAGCTCTGCACAAAATCCCGGAACACCATGCCCTCCACCGCAACACGCTGGAAGATGAGCTGGTCCACCACGCCGGTGTCGATGGCGGTAACAATGGTGCCCTTGCAGGGAATGATCTGCACAAAGCGGTTCTGCTCCAGCCGCTGCAAAACGCTGCGGATAGGAGTGCGGGAAACGCCGAACCGCTTGCACAGCTGGTTTTCGCTCAGCGCTTCCCCGGGCAGGATCTTCAACGCGCAGATCTCGTCCTCGAGAATATGATAGAGCTCATCAGTGTGCTGTAATGTAGCCATAGTTGTTCTCCATTTATCCGGTAAATGTAATCTTAGTATCATTGTACCGTTACAGCAACTGAATGTCAATGCTGGAATGGAACTTGATTTGAATACTTGTATACAAGAATGCGCACTCGCGCACGGAACTGTTCCTGAAACTGAAAAACTGATATACCACTTTGCAATGCGGGAAAAGTGCTGATAAAATGCTGCAATCAAGTGACTGTTGTACCAAATGCACAAAGAAAACAGGAAACAACTGTCAAATTGCTATAATTGCAAGGCGCTGTGCTTGTTTCGCGGTAACGCTGCGAGATGATATGCTGTATACAGGATTTTACTAAAAAAGCTGCAAGGGCACACACCCCGCAGATACCGGCTCGTCTCCGGCAAATACAACAGGGTGTTTGCCTTTTTTGCGTGCGTGCTTGCTTTGCCGCACAAAAGGCGGTAAACTGGGTACAGACAAAATGCCCGAAAAGGAGAAACGACATGGCATACACAAAGGCTGACCTCAAGCACGACCTTGTAGCAATGGGGCTGACAGGCAACGAGACCATCCTGATCCATTCCTCCATGAAGTCCATCGGCCCGGTGGAGGGCGGCGCAGACACGGTTCTGGACGCATTGATGGAGTTTTTTGCGGAGGGCTTGCTGCTGCTGCCCACCCACACATGGCGGTTCATCAACGAGGAAAACCGAGTGTTCGATGTACGCCGCAGCCCGTGCTGTGTGGGCATTCTGCCGGAGCTGTTCCGGCAGCGCCCCGGGGTGGTGCGCTCGCTGCACCCCACCCACAGCATGGCGGCTTACGGCAAGGGGGCGGCTGCGTATCTGGAAGGAGAGCTGGACGCCAACACCCCCTGCACTCCCGGCGGCTGCTACGACCGGCTGCGGGCAGCCCACGGCAAAGTGCTGCTGCTGGGGGTCACCCACGCCCGCAACACCTTTATCCATAGCGTGGAGGAGGTACTGAACGTGCCGAACCGCCTGACCGACAAGCCCATGCAGATGACCGTGGTGGACGAAGCCGGGGCGCAGCACACCGTCTATATGCGCCGCCACTACAACGCACAGCAGCCGCACATCTCGGAGGATTTCGTCAAGCTGGAACAGGCGTATCTGGACTGCGGCGCAGCCCGGAACACAAAATTTGGCGATGCAAGATGCATTTTGTGCGACGCCGAGGGGCTTTTCCGGGTCACCCGCCATGTTCTTGCCCCGAACCCCGAGGCCTTTGTCACCGAGCCTGTCATTCCGCCGGAGCGCTGGCAGAAGATAATTTTATAATGCAATGCCGGGCAGCTTGCAGCTGCCCGGCATTTTTTACTTTTTGCTCAGCAGAAGCGGATACGGTACTCCCGAGGGGTGCAGTGCTTGATCTCCCGGAAGGTCTTGATAAAGTAGCTCGCGTCCGAAAAGCCGCATTCCAGCCCCACCTCGCCGGTCTTGAGCCGGGTGGAGCGCAGCAGCTCGGTGGCTTTTTCCACCCGGAACTGCTTGACGTACTGGATGGGCGTGATACCCAAAAACTGCCGGAAACTGCGCAGACAGGCACTTTCGCTCAGGGCAACGCAGTCGGCCAGTTTTTCCACGGTCAGCTCCTCAGCGTAGTGCTCCTCTACATAGCGCAGCATCTGCTTCATCCGCTCCGAGGCGATCTGCTCCTGCTCCGATACCTTCACCTTGCCGCTGACGCATTGGGTAATGAGCAGCCGCAGGGTAGCGGTAAGGTGGTAGCGCACCCGGTTCTCGTAGTCAAAGGGCTCGTCCGCCACGCCCTTCCACGCCTCCCGCAGGCAGAGCAGTACCTGCCGCTGCCATGGTACGGCCTCGTCCAGCAAAAAGAAGGGCGGCGTGCCCGGCTGCAAAAGCGGCCGGATGAGTTTTTGCCAGAATACGGTGTCCATGCCGCCGACAAGCCGGGGCTGGAACACGCCGGAGTGCAGCAGCGCCCTGCCCTCGGCAGGCTCTACCGCGTGCAGCGCCCCGGAGTTGATGAACACCCCCTGCCCGGTCTGCAAAGTCAGCCGGGTCTTGTTCACATCTACATGGATGGGCCCCAGTGCCGCCAGAATGAACTCAAATTCCTCGTGCCAGTGCCACGCCACCGAAAAACAGGAAAGATCCTCGGCGTAACAGGCGATAGGGAACAGTGGGCTGCCGTGCTGGGTCTGCTCCCGCCCGGCGGCATCGGCCACCACGGCAGTAGCGCTGGACAGCCCCACCCGGCCGCTGGTATAAGAGGCACAGCTTGTCTGATATGCCATATTCACCAATTCCTTTCCGCAATACTTTGAATGTTTTTTGTCAATGCCGGTTTTGTTGCATATACTATGCGGTTTTATTCTATTATTAGCGATTGTTTTGTGGTATTATCCTATCAGAGCTTCCAAGCTCAGTATAACACCAAGGCAGCCGGGACGCAAGCTGTGCAAGCGTTTCCACTGCCGGGCAAAACTGCCATTCTCCCGCCGTCAGTCCAAAGAGGACTGGACGGCAAGTGTAACATAAACCATTTCATCAAGGAGGTATTCCTATGCTTCGTATCGAGTATTTTGATAAGGAACGTTTCATGCGCCAGCTTTCTGCCAGCCACGGCAGCGTGCTGCTGCATCTGGACAACGGCAAGACCTGCGACCTGAAAAAGGACACTACCGCACGCTCCATGCTGCAGATGATGGACACTGCCCCCAAGAAGGGCTTTGACCTCACCGTGACCGACCCCGCCGACGTGACCGGCTTCCTGCGCTATATGCTGGAGGCAGGCCGCACCGAGCGCGTGGCCGGCTGAGTAATGCCAATCTCTTATCCCAATAAGTGTCACAGCAAAAGCAAAACGCCTGCCCCGGTCATGCCGGGGCGGGCGTTTTGCTCATTTTACCGGAAAGCTTGCGCGGGCGGGCAGTCTGTGGTAAGCTGAAAGCAGAAAAAACAAGATGGAGGGAACGACTATGAACCTGAAGGAAGCATTCCGCTACCAGAACAAGCTCCAGTCTCTGCTGGACGAGGCGCAGGGCATTCTGGATTGCGATGCCAACGTGACCAAGGTGGCCAACACCTATCTGCGCCATAAGGTGATGCCCGAGGCCGAGGACGAGACCGTTATGGACGTGGCACAGACCGAATATGCAGAGCAGATCACCGACGTTGCCCGGTTCATGATCTATCTGCTGGAGGAGAAGAGCCGCCTGTTTGCCGCTATCCGCAAGGCAAAGGATGCGCTGGACATGGATATGGACAGCGAGGTCAGCCTGAATGCCGCGCGGCAGAGCATTGCCCGCACCTTCAAACGGATGAACGACCTGCGCAGTTCTGAGCAGCTGCTCTCCGGCGGGGGCACCGGCTACCGCTTCAACGCTGAGGGCAACCAGATCTCCTACTGCTGCGATGTGAACCGGCAGGCAGACGAGACCTCCAACCGGCTGGACCTCTGCCTTGTGACCTCCAAGGTAGACTACACTGTCCCCTTTGATGTGAACGCCAGCTTTGCCGAAGCCTTTGAGATCTATCTGGAAAACGCCAAAAACTAAATGATCGTTCCACCGGCTATTTTGGGTGCGGCAAGCGCCGGGTGCACAGCTGCCGGTTCGGGTGCAGATGAACTATAACGCTGCACATTTCCGCAAGGAAGTTTTGGTACGGCTCACCTTACGAGCCAGCTATTATGAAAAAAATCTTGCGTTCGGCTTTTCCGCCACCGCCAGACGCTTTTTCGCCGAAACCGTCCCTTGCTCCTTCCCGCATTCCTGCTTTTGCGCTTACGTCTCCATGGGCAGGCAGGCAAGCCACCCTTCATGAATTTGCCCCGCAGACTGCTGCGGGCACACACTTTCTGCGTGCCGGGTGGGCGCTCTGCGCCCCTTTGTACGCGGAGTAAAATGGCAATCGCCCCTGCGCTTGCCGTATCCAAAATAGCCGGTGAAAAAACCAAAACCAGAGGAATGCTCTATGAAAAAATGCAATCTGTTTTATCTCAGCGGACTGTTGTTTTTTCTTGTTGCGGTGCTGAATCTTGTTACCGGCGAGAATCACTCTACGGCGGTGGTATGGCTCTGCCTTGGCTCCAGCTATTCGTGTCTGGGGTATTCGCATCAGAAAAAATAAAGCATTCCTGCAGCCCCGGCGGTGGAAAAATCTGGCCGGGGCTGCAATTCTTTGCAGGGCTCGTTCGTATTCCAGACAGAACGACCAAATTTCGACAAAGACGAGGTATGTGTATGTCAACCAAACCGATCCATTCCACTGCCGCGACCCGCTTTGACCTGAGCGCAGCGGCGCTTCATATCCTTGCCATGGCGCTGATGCTGATGGACCACCTGTGGGCGACGTTGCTGCCCGCGCAGGAATGGCTGACCTGTGCCGGGCGGGTGGCGTTTCCCATCTTTGCCTTTATGGCGGTGGAGGGCTACTTCCACACCCACGACCTGAAAAAATACACCCTGCGTCTGCTGTTGTTTGCCCTGCTTTCGGAGATCCCCTTCGATTTGATGTACGGCGGTACATGGTTCTACCCGGTGCACCAGAACGTCATCTGGACGCTGCTTTTGGGCATTCTGGGCATCCATCTGATGGAAACGGTGCGCAAAAAGCAGAAAACAGGACTATACCTGCTGGTATCCGCCCTTGTGGTGGTGGCGGGCGCGGTGCTGGGCACGCTGGGCATGGTGGACTACTACGGCGCAGGGGTGCTGACTGTGTTCATCTTCTACTTTTTTCACGGGCACGGGCGCAAGTGGTGGTGTCTGCTGGGGCAGCTGGCTGCGCTGTACTGGGTCAACGTGGAGCTGCTGGGCGGGCTTATGTACCCCATTCAGCTCTTCGGCATGGACTTTGAGCTTTGCCAGCAGGGGCTGGCGCTGCTGGCACTGGTGCCCATCTGGCTGTACCGCGGTCGGCAGGGCTATCACAGCAAGCCTTTCCAGTATGCCTGCTACGCCTTTTACCCCATGCACATGCTGCTGCTGGTTCTGGTGCTGAATTTCGTGAACCGGTAAGGAAAACGGAGCGCTCCAAAGGCATTTTTATGCGTGGAGACGTAGAGGCAGATCACCGCTGAAATGGCCAAAGCGCATGCGGAAACTATTTCAATATCCCGTCGGTACAAGGCCGCTGCACAAACTCTGTGCGGCGGCTTTTTTGCGGCAAAAACCGACACTTGTTCACAAAAAGTTCAGCCTTTTGAGCAAAAAATACTATTTTTTTCGTGTAAAATAGACAATACGGATTGAATGCCGCCCGCGATTGGATTATAATAATAGTGTATGCAAAAACGCATCTGCTGCTTTTTTATGATTTTTTATCGCTTGAAAACAGCGTAGCTGCGCGATGCGGGCTACTGAAAAGAGAGAGCTGCCGTTGCGGGTCTTTGCCGCAAACGGCTTGTTTGCCATAGCAGCCGGGGCGTTATGTTCCGGTTATTTGTCCTTAGGAGGAAAAACAAGGTGAGAGTAGGTCTTGACATCGGTAGCACCACCATCAAGTGCGTGGTGCTGGGCGAGCATGATGAACTGCTGTATTCTACATACGAACGACATTATAGTCATATTCTGGAAAAGGCGCAGGAGCTGCTGCGGCGCATTGATGCCGAGCATCTGCATGGCCGCAAGGCGCTGCTCAGCATCTCCGGCTCTGCCGGTATGGGCTTGGCCGACAGCTGCGGTGTGCCCTTTGTGCAGGAGGTATTCTCCACCCGCGTGGCGGTCAAGCGCTTTATGCCAAAGACTGATTGTGTCATTGAGCTGGGCGGCGAGGATGCCAAGATCCTGTTTTTGACCAACGGCACCGAGGTGCGCATGAACGGCAGCTGTGCCGGCGGCACCGGTGCTTTCATCGACCAGATGGCCACTCTGCTGAAGATGAGCGCTGAGGAGATGAACAAGGCCGCCGAACAGGCGCAGCGCACCTATACCATCGCCAGCCGCTGCGGCGTGTTTGCAAAAAGTGACGTGCAGCCGCTGATCAATCAGGGTGCCCGCACCGAGGATATCGCCGCCAGCATCTATAAGGCTGTGGTCAACCAGACCATAGCCGGTCTGGCACAGGGCCGCCCCATCAAGGGCAATATCCTTTATCTGGGCGGCCCGCTCACTTTCAGCACCGTGCTGCGCAAGAGCTTTGACGAAGCGCTGAACGTGACCGGCACCTGCCCGGAAAACAGCCTGCTGTATGTGGCGCTGGGCGCTGCGTTGTATGCCGATAAGGAATTTGTGCTCACCGAGGTGGCCGATGCGCTGGACAAGTACGCCGCCACTGCTACCTATGCCAGCGAGCCGCCGCTGTTCGCCAGCAAGGAGGAGTACGAGGCTTTCCACGCACGGCACATGTCCCACAGTGTGCCCCGCGTGGCTTTTAGTGCCCACTGCGGGCCGGTGCATATCGGCATCGACTCCGGTTCTACCACCGTCAAGCTGGTGGTGGTGGACGAAAAGAGCCAGATTTTGTACACCAACTATCAGCCCAACCTTGGCAACCCGCTGCCTCTGATTCGGGAGCAGCTGCTCAAGATCTACAAGGAGCACCCGGGGCTGCAGGTGGCCAGTGTTACCACCACCGGCTACGGCGAGGAGTTGGTAAAGAACGCTTTCCGCTGTGATTACGGTCTGGTGGAAACGGTGGCGCATTTTACCGCTGCCAAGTACTTTATGCCGGACGTGGACTTCATCATTGACATCGGCGGGCAGGACATGAAGTGCTTCAAGATCGAGGACGGCGCCATCAGCAACATCTTCCTGAACGAGGCCTGCTCCTCCGGCTGCGGCAGCTTTTTGCAGACCTTTGCTCAGGCATTGGGCTATGATGTCAAGGAGTTCGCCGCTCTCGGCCTGTTCGCAGACCGCCCCGTGGATCTGGGCAGCCGCTGCACCGTGTTTATGAACAGCTCAGTCAAGCAGGCCCAGAAGGACGGCGCTTCCATCGAGAACATTTCCGCCGGTCTGTCCATCAGTGTGGTCAAGAACGCGCTGTACAAGGTCATCCGCGCATCCAGCCCTGAGGAGCTGGGCCGCAGGATCGTGGTGCAGGGCGGTACTTTCTACAATGAAGCTGTTCTCCGCGCCTTTGAAAAAGAGATGGGCGTGGAGGTCATCCGCCCCGACATCGCGGGCCTGATGGGTGCCTACGGTGCGGCCCTGTTCGGCCTGCGCCAGAGCCATAAGAACCACCAGGAGACCTCCGCCATGATGAATCTGGCCGAGTTGGAAGCCTTTGACCAGAAGGTGGTCAGCGTCAAGTGCGGCGGCTGCGGCAACCACTGCCAGCTCACCATCAACACCTTTGCCGATGGCCGCAAGTTCATCTCCGGCAACCGCTGCGATAAGCCCGTGACCGGCAAGAGCGAGGACGACAGCCTGAATCTGTACGCCTACAAGCAGCAGCTGCTGGCCGGTTACAAGCCCGTGCCCGGCAAGCGCGGCTCCATTGGCATTCCGCTCTGCCTGAATATGTACGAGCTGCTGCCCTTCTGGTACACCTTCTGGACCAGGCTGGGCTTTGCCGTGCACACCAGCCCGGTGTCCAGCCGGGGGCTGTATCTGGCCGGTCAGGCCACCATCCCCAGCGATACCGCCTGCTTCCCGGCCAAGCTGAGCCACGGCCACATCAAGGCCCTGAGCCAGATGCACCTGGATGCCATCTTCTACCCCTGCCTGACCTACAACTTTGACGAAGGACTGGGCGACAACCACTATAACTGCCCTGTGGTGGCCTATTACCCTGAAGTTCTGGCAGGCAACTGCCCCGAGCTGGAGGGCCAGAAGTTTATCTATGACTATGTGGGCATCCACCGCCCCAAGGACTTTGTCCGCAAGATGGCAAAGGAAGTCCTGCCCAAATACTTCGGCGGCATTTCCGAAAAGGAAGTGCAGGCCGCTGCCGATGCTGCCTACGCCGAGCACGAGGCCCACATGGCCCAGATCCGGGTCAAGGGCAGCGAGATCATTGATGAGGCACGCCGTCAGGGCAAGCGCATCATCGTGCTGGCTGGCCGCCCCTACCACGTTGACCCTGAGATCAACCATGGCATCGACCACCTCATCACCCGCCACGGCGCGGCTGTTGTCACCGAGGACAGCATCTCCAACCGGGTGGAAAAGTTCCCCACCAGTGTGCTGAACCAGTGGACCTACCACAGCCGCCTGTATGCGGCGGCCAAGTACTGCACCACCCAGAAGGATATGGATCTGGTGCAGCTGGTCTCCTTTGGCTGCGGCGTGGATGCCATTACCACCGATGAGACCCGCGAGATCCTGCAGGCAGGCAGCAAGCTCTACACCCAGCTCAAGATCGATGAGATCACCAATCTGGGTGCGGTCAACATCCGTCTGCGCAGCCTGTTCGCCGCTCTGGAGGAGCGCGACGAGGCGGCAGAGGAAAAGGCCGCCCCCAAGGCAGAAGCCTGATACATAGGAGGAACCTATGGAATACAATTATCCCAAATTTACCCCGGAGATGAAGCAGACCCACACCATCCTCATCCCCAACATGGCCATTACTCAGTTCCGGCTGCTGGAATACGCCCTGCGCTACGACGGCTACAAGTGCGAGATCCTGGGCAACTGCGGCAGCGCCGTGGCACAGCTTGGCCTGAAATACGTCCACAACGACACCTGCTATCCGGCCCTGCTGGTCATCGGCCAGTTTCTGGATGCCCTGAACAGCGGCAAGTATGACCTGGATCACACGGCCCTGCTCATCACCCAGACCGGCGGCGGCTGCCGTGCCTCCAACTACATCCACCTGCTCCGCAAGGCGCTGGTCAAGGCAGGCTATCCGAACATCCCGGTGGCCAGCCTGAACTTCTCGGGTCTCGAGAAGGACAGCGGCTTCCAGATGACTCTGCCTCTGGCCCGCCGGGCTATCGCCAGCGTGTTCTACGGCGATATGCTCTGCGCCCTGCGCAATCAGGTCGCTCCGTATGAGAACGAAAAAGGCGCTGCCGATAAGATGGTAGACCTCTGGGTCGAGCGTCTGGGTCGTGTGCTGCTGGCGGGCAAGGGCTTCACCTCCCGCGAGATGAAGCACACCTTCCCCCTCATCGCAAAGGACTTCAAGTCCATTCCCGTCACCCGTGTGCCGAAGGTCAAAGTCGGCGTCGTGGGCGAGATCTACGTCAAGTACAGCCCGCTGGGCAACAACGACCTGCAGAAGTTCCTCGAGAGTCAGGACTGCGAGGTCAACTTCCCGGGTCTGATGGGCTTCGTGCAGTACTGCATCTTCAACATGGGCGAGGACCATGTCCTCTACGGCGGCAAGCTGGCCATGAAGATGGGTACCGACCAGCTGCTCAACTGGCTGGACAGCGTGGAGCGCTCCATGCTCAAGGCCGAGGCCGACGCCGGTTTCTACGCCCCCGGCCCCTTCAAGGAGCTGGTGGAAAAGCCCGAGGGCATCATCTCGCTGGGTGCCAAGATGGGCGAGGGCTGGCTGCTGACGGCTGAGATGATCGAGCTGGTACAGGGCGGTTACGGCAACATCGTCTGCGCACAGCCTTTTGGCTGCCTGCCGAACCACATCGTGGGCAAGGGCATGGTAAACAAGATCCGCGCGATGTACCCCAGCGCCAACATCACCCCCATCGACTACGACCCCAGCGCCACCAGGGTCAATCAGGAGAACCGCATCAAACTGATGCTGGCCGTAGCAAAGGAGCGTCTGAACGCCCCTGCCGAGGCGAAGCCGCTGACCGCCGAGGAGATCGCAGGCGGTGCGCCCAGCCTGTCTCACGTCTGAGAAACCACAGAAGAAACAAAGAAGCCGCACGGTACAGTTTTTCGCTGTACTGTGCGGCTTTTCTTATGCGCCGGAGCGCTTATTTCTTGTGATACTTGCGGTCTTCCTGCTCATAGGCGGGCTCGCAGGTGAGGTACATCCCCAGACGTTTGATGGTGTCCGTATCCACGCTGGACAGGATGACCGTGGAGTGCATGTCGCAGCCCTTGAGCTTGGAGAGCTGCTGCAGAGCGACAGCAGCCGTCTCATTCTCGGCGGCAGAGCTGGACAGCGCGATCAGGATCTCATCGGTGTGCAGGCGGGGATTCCGGCTGCCGAGGTAGTTGGTCTTGAGGGTCTGGATGGGCTCGATGGCGCGGGCGGAGACCAGGTCGATCTCATGGTCGATGCCGGCCAGCTTCTTGAGGGCGTTGAGCAGGGCAGAAGAGGCTGCGCCCAGCAGGGGACCGTTCTTGCCGGTGACGACGGTGCCGTCCGGCAGCTCGATGGCGGCAGCGGGTGCGCCGCCGGTGCGCTCGGCCACGGCGTGAGCCTGCTTTTCCACGGCACGGTCGCCGACAGCCAGACCGGCCTGATTCAGCAGCAGCTCCAGCTTGAAGATCTCACTGTCCACGTTCTTGCCGGTCTTGAGGTCGCAGAGAGCCTTGAAGTAGCGGCGGATGATCTCGTTGCGGGAGGCCTCGCGGCAGGCTTCGTCGTCCACGATGCAGTTGCCGGCCATGTTCACACCCATGTCCGTGGGGGACTTGTAGGGGCTCTTGCCCGCGATGAGCTCGAACATCGCGTTGACCACCGGGAAGATCTCGATGTCGCGGTTGTAGTTGACGGTGGTGACGCCGTAGGCTTCCAGATGGAAGGGGTCGATCATGTTCACGTCGTTCAGGTCGGCGGTAGCTGCCTCGTAGGCGAGGTTGACCGGGTGCTTGAGGGGCAGGTTCCAGATGGGGAAGGTCTCAAACTTGGCGTAACCGGCCTTGACGCCCCGCTTGTGCTCGTGGTAGAGCTGGGACAGGCAGGTGGCCATCTTGCCGCTGCCGGGGCCGGGGGCCGTGATGACGACGAGGGGACGCTGGGTCTCGATGTAGTCGTTCTTGCCGTAGCCCTCGTCGCTGACGATGCGGGCCACGTCGTTGGGGTAGCCGGGGATCTTATAGTGGCGGAAGGTGCGCACGCCCACGCTGTTCAGCTTGTGCTCAAAGGCTTCGACCTCGGGGGCGGCGGTGTACATGGTCACGCAGACGCTGCCCACGAACAGGCCCATGCCCTGAAAGGCGTCGATGAGGCGGAGAACGTCGAGGTCGTAGGTGATGCCGTAGTCGCCGCGCACCTTGCTGCTGATGATGTCCTGCGCGCTGATGACGATGACGATCTCGGCCTGCTCCTTGAGCTGCAGCAGCATCTGCAGCTTGGAGTCCGGCTCAAAGCCCGGCAGCACGCGGGAGGCGTGGTAGTCGTCGAACAGCTTGCCGCCAAACTCGAGGTAGAGCTTGTTGTCGAACTGTGCGATGCGCTCCCGGATGTGCTGGGACTGCATCTGAAGATATTTCGCGTTGTCAAAGCCTTTTTTCATGGAATGCTCCTCTTCCTGATTCTACAACTTCATCTCCGGCACGTCGGTGGTGCGGCGGGCCGAAGTATCACACAAACATCTTATAGTATAGCATACGACAGGCTTCGGCGCAATTATTTTTTGAGGGCTTCCTCGTGCTCCAGGTGCTCAAATTCTTCCAGCTCCTCAATGTCCTCTTTCAGGAACATCAGGCAGAAGCTGATGAAGAGCAGCAGGCAGGAAAGCCAGATGGCCCGGCTGCCCATGGGGGCCAGTGCAAGGCTGCCGAGGCCGGCACCCAGCGCGAACAGGAAGATGATGGCGAAGTAGTGCATCGCCTTGCCGAAGGCTTTGGTGTTGCCGCCCACCAGCCATGCGCAGAGGGAATCCATGCCGCTGCGCAGATTGCCGATGCACATGGTGCTGGCGAAGGCATAGCCGTTCACCTTGCGGAAGGATTGTACCTGCATGGCGCAGGAGAAGGAGACGAGGGAGTTGGCCAGAAGATTCAGCTCCTGCGGCAAAAAGCCCACGACGAAGAGCATCAGGATCTCGAACAGCACCACCAGCTGACGCCAGTGGAGCCACTGCATCCGCTTGAGCTTGAGGCGGATGAACTCAGCCACAAAAATGCCCAGTGCAAAGGCGCAAAGGGGAATCAGGTAGCGCAGTGCCTCGCCCCACTTGCCCGCAAACAGCTTGACGGCCATCAGCACGATGTTGCCGGTCTGGGCGTTGGCGAAGACCTTGCCGCGGTATAAATAAGTATAAACATCCTGTAAGCCGCCCGAGACGGAGAGAAACAGAGCGGTGATAAAAGCTTCGGACATCTGTCCGTGAGGTTTGAGAGATGGCATAAAAGCTCCTCCTTATATCCAGAAAATAATTCCATGCCATACTATAGCGCAAAACCGGCGTTTTGTCAAAAACTGCACCATGTTTTTTATAGATAATGACGATTCCGGGCGGGTATCGCAGGATGCGTTTTGTTTTGCAATGCGGCGCAGACTGTGGTAGAATACAGAAAACAGCTTTTTCAGGAGAAGGAGGGGCTTTCTGTATGCCCAATATCATCGAGATCACGGATTTCCACGCGCCGGAGCTGGACCCTTATGCCCGGCTGACCCAGAACCAGCTGCGCAATCGCCTCGAGCCGGAGAAAGGCATCTTCATCGCCGAGAGCCCCAAGGTCATCGACCGGGCGCTGGACGCAGGCTACAAGCCCGTGTCCCTGCTGATGGAGCGCAAGCAGATCACCGGCCCGGCAGCGGGCATCCTGAGCCGCTGCGGCGACGCGCCGGTGTACACGGCAGATCGGGAGATGCTGGCAGAGCTCACCGGCTTTGAGCTGACCCGGGGCGTCCTCTGCGCCTTCCGCCGCCCGGCACCCCGCCCGGTGGAAGAGCTCTGCAAAAACGCCCGCCGGGTGGCCGTGCTGGAGGGCATCGTGGACTCCACCAATGTGGGCGCCATCTTCCGCTCGGCGGCGGCACTGAACATGGACGCCGTCCTCATCAACCCTTCCTGCTGCGACCCGCTCTGCCGCCGCGCCGTCCGCGTCAGCATGGGTACGGTGTTCCAGGTACCCTGGGGGCAGCTGGGCGAGACCCCGGCAGACTGGCCGGAGAAGGGGATGGACATCCTCCACTCCCTCGGCTTCAAGACCGCCGCGATGGCCCTCAGCGACCGCTCAGTGAGCATCGACGACGAGCAGCTTGCGAAAGAACCGAAGCTTGCCATTGTGCTTGGCACTGAGGGCGACGGCCTCGCCGCCGGCACCATCGCTTCCTGCGACTACACGGTCAAGATCCCCATGTCCCACGGCGTCGATTCGCTGAATGTCGCCGCCGCCAGCGCCGTTGCGTTCTGGCAGCTGGGCAAACAATAAACGAAAGAGTAATGCCTCCCCGGCGGGGAGGCATTACTCTTTATGCTCAGATATTTGCCAAGAATCGCTCAAAGCCTGCGCGGCCTGCCGTGTCCATCTTGTAGACGCCAGCGTCTACGAGGACTTCGGCAAAGACATGGCCAATCTCGTCCTGCACGATGGTGTGGACATTTTCGGCGTTCAGCTCCGGATGGCGGGCGAGGATGTCCATCGCCCACTCGGCGTGCTTCTGGATGTTCTCGCCGTACTCAGCGGCGGGGGTGCGGGCCACGAGGGCGGCTTCCACATCGGCCATCTCGGCTTTCAGGCGGCTGGGCAGAACGGCCAGACCCATGACCTCGATGAGGCCGATGTTCTCCTTTTTGATGTGATGGAGCTTTGCGTGGGGGTGATAGACGCCCAGCGGATGCTCCGGCGTGGTGATGTTGTTGCGCAGCACCAAATCCAGCTGGAATTTTCCGTCCCGCATCCGGGCGATGGGGGTGATGGTGTTGTGGGGTTCGCCGTCGGTCTCGGCGTAGATAAAGCAGCTCTCGTCGGTGTAGCCCCGCCATGCGGTCAGAATCTGATCGGCCAGCTCCACAAGGCGCTCGTCGTCGGCACAGGTGAGGCGGATGCAGCTCATGGGCCAGTGGACGATGCCGGCGTCCACATCCTCAAAGCCGGGGAAGACCCACTTCTTCTCGATGGGCGCTTTGGCCATGGCGAACTCGTAGTGGCCGCCCTGGAAGTGGTCGTGGCTCAGGATGCTGCCGCCCACGATGGGCAGGTCGG
>OOBK01000497.1_pt1 | contig 26592 bp, 22 predicted proteins | sample 1671541 | NCBI WGS metagenome assembly OOBK01 (sample SAMN06348167, study PRJEB24527) | human gut metagenome | biome: human gut; feature: ankylosing spondylitis patient; material: feces | host: Homo sapiens | place: China | collected 2015-10 | reverse complement strand
CTTTCCCTACACGACGCTCTTCCGATCTCGGGAGATTTCTTTGGCATGCGTCAGAGCGGAGATCTGGAATTTCGCCTTGCGGATATTTTCACGGACGCAGATCTCTTAAAGACCGTCGCCAGAGAGGTTGACGCGCTATTAAAGTCAGATCCGGAACTTATAGACCCGGATCACGAGGCACTTAGGGAGCGGATGGATGTGTATGTGAGCAAGGGGTATGAAAAGTTGAATCTGTAAGAGATGGTTAAGATAAAAACTCTGCTTGACAAATTTGAAATTCAGGCTTACAATTCATTTAACAAAACAAACCAAAACCAAACAAACCGATGAGAAAGACGAGTAGGCTTTCCTCTAAAATCACAGAGAGTTGCAGATGGTGGGATTGCAACATGGCGGAGAGTGTTGAATGGACTTTCGAGGGCGATTCTGAAACTGAGACAGATCATCAGAACCTTACTTTTTTATTTTTATGAGGTTATTTTTGATGAATGAAGATCGGGAGTATGGAGCGACGGAAACTGTGACCGTTATCTGACAGCACATATGCATGTATGTGAAAAAGAGGGCTATTGCCAATTTGAGTGGTACCGCGGATTAAGTAAATGTGAATTCGTCTCAGATACAGGAAACTGTATCTGGGACTTTTTTTATTTCATAGGAAATGGCATTCCAAATGGCGTCCCATGAAACAAAAAATGCTCCACGAGAATGTGCCAAGGCATATTCTCTTTATAGAAAAATGTTCTGCAAGGGCATAATACATATTGAAAATGGGGGATTTTACAAAAACAGCCAGAGATCTTAAAAACTTTACACAAATTTTACATATAGGCTTGCTGTATTTTACAAATCAGTTATATGATGATACATAAGTGAGAAAACGAAGCTATTACAATTCTATTGGTTTTAAAATGTGGGATTGGGATATGGACATATAAGTGGTGAGCGCGAGATGGAGGAAAAAAAGAGATGATTTATCTTGTGGAGGATGACAACAGTATCCGGGAGCTTGTGATTTACACACTTCAGACAACCGGATTTGAGGCGAAAGGTTTTGCATGTGCGAAGGATTTCTGGAATGAGATGAAAAAGGAGGAGCCGTCTCTGGTCCTTCTCGACATTATGTTGCCGGATGAGGACGGTCTTTCGATTTTGAGAAAACTTCGGGATTCCGGTCATACCTCGAGACTGCCGGTGATCATGCTGACGGCAAAAGGAACGGAGTATGACAAGGTGATCGGACTTGACAGTGGAGCAGATGACTATATTCCGAAACCGTTTGGAATGATGGAACTGATCTCGAGAGTCAAGGCACTTCTTCGCCGGACAGAGCCGGAGCGCAGGGCTGGAATACGCACGCTCGGTTCGATTGCCGTCAACTTGGATAAGCATACCGTAACAGTAAATGGAGATCCGGTTGCTCTGACTTACAAGGAGTTTGAATTGCTCTGCTATCTGATGGAAAATGAGGGGATTGTACTGACGAGAGATCAGCTTCTCTCTAAAATCTGGGGATATGATTTTGACGGGGAGACGCGCACGGTGGATGTCCATATCCGGACGCTCCGTCAGAAACTTGGAGGTGCCAGTGGCTATATCGAAACGATTCGCGGAGTGGGATATAAGATGGAGGAGATTTCATGAAAAAGCGAATTTTCAGGAGTATCTGTGTTGTAGCCCTCTTCTCGATGCTGATTGCTACATGGACGGTGACATCGATTATCGGTCAGGAGACAAACCGGAAGACTCACGAGGATGTAAGGCGGGAAGTCCATTATCTGGCGGCAGGATTGGAGGAAGATGGATCGGAATACCTGAATGAACTTGAAAAACTGGAAAAAACGAATCTGGCAGATTCGGATAATCGAATCAGCCGAATCACCTGGATCACAAAGGATGGAACCGTGATCTATGATAGTTATACCTCCCCTTCTTCCCTGCCGAATCACGCAGATCGACCGGAAGTGAAGGCAGCGCTGGAGAAGGGCGAGGGGGAGACATTTCGTGTTTCCGATACGCTTGCAGAACAGACATATTATTATGCAAAGCGACTCAGCAATGGAACGGTTATCCGTGTGGCAAGCACAACGCGCACGGATCTTGCGAGTGTGATCCATACCGTTCCGGCAATGCTTGTGATGGCGGGAGTCATTTTTGCGATCACAATGGCTCTTGCGGATGCACAGACAAAGCGGATTGTCAAACCGATCAATGAATTAGATCCGGATAATCCGCAGCCGGATCAGGTTTATGAAGAACTATATCCTCTTGTGAGAAGTCTTCAGAAACAGAAACTGACGATTCAGCAACAGATGCAGACACTCAGGAAAAAACAGGAGGAGTTCACAGCGATTACGGAAAATATGAAAGAGGGATTTATTGTTGTAGACAGCAAGGCAAATGTGATTTCGTACAATAGCAGTGCGGTGAGAATTCTCGGTGTGGATATCGAGAGCATGGAACATTCGGAAAATGGACAGGAACATCGAAATGTGCTTAGCTTTAACCGCTCTGCAAGTTTTCGTGAGGTGGTAAATGATGCCCTGAATGGGGAGCGTGGTCAACAGAATCTGGAATTGAACGGGCGGTATTATCAGTTGATTGCGAGTCCGGTTGTGGAGTCGGGGGACAAGAGGGGAGCCGTTGTTGTGATCCTCGATGTGACGGAACAGCAGAATCGTGAGGAACTGCGCCGGGAGTTCACAGCAAATGTATCACACGAGCTCAAGACTCCGTTGACTTCAATCTCGGGATATGCGGAGATTATGAAGGATGGACTTGTGCGTCCGGAAGATATGGGAAGATTCTCAGAGAAGATATACTCGGAGGCACAGCGTCTGATTACGCTTGTCGGGGATATCATCAAATTGTCGCGTCTCGATGAGGAGAAAGTGGAGATTGAGAAGACGGATGTGGATCTGTGCCAGATTGCAGCGGGAGTCGTAACTCGCTTAAAGGAGACGGCGCACACCGCAGGAATTGAGATCTCACTTACCGCAAAACCGGCTGTTGTGAACGGGGCATCACAGATTCTTGATGAGATGATTTTCAATCTCTGTGAAAATGCAATCAAATACAATCGCCCACATGGAAGAGTGGATGTCGTTGTGGATGAAATCAACCATCATCCGACTGTGATCGTCAAGGATACGGGAATTGGAATTGCGGAGAAAGATCAGGATCGGATCTTTGAGCGTTTCTATCGAGTGGATAAGAGCCACTCCCGCCAGATTGGTGGAACAGGACTCGGACTTTCGATTGTAAAGCACGGGGCAATCTACCATAAGGCGAAGGTGGAGATGGATAGTAAGGTTGGAGTTGGAACGACGATTAGAATTGTGTTTCCGTGAGTTTTTCTAAAAGAATATGACGAGCATAAATGGTATAAAAAGTATAAAGAGTATAATGGGGGCGCCGACGATGAGTAAAGTCCTGCAAACTCGTTCGCACTCCGGGTTCAACGTAGCGGTGCATAAGATCGCAAAATACGCGATCTAAACACCGACGTTTCACACGGGTTTGCAGCGACTTTCTCACCGCTGGCGCCCTGCACCATTCAACAACATATCCGATGTAGCTGGCATCCTGTTTTTGATGTGAAATAAAAGCGTGCAATATGCTCTAAAGTACACTTCGTGTGGGTAGCTGTGTGATAGCGGAGAAATGGTTTGGAGTTTCCTGCTCCGAAACTCCGAGAATTCCGCCAAATATTTCGGAGCCCTTACAGCTCGCAGTTACCTACGGTACGCGGGAACGGGATCACGTCTCTGATGTTGCCCATTCCGGTCAGGTACATCACGCATCTCTCAAATCCCAGTCCGAAACCGGAGTGACGGGTGGAACCGAACTTGCGCAGATCCAGATAAAACTGGTAGTCCTCCTGCTTGAGTCCGAGCTCGTTCATGCGGGCAAGCAGTTTCTCGTAATCGTCCTCACGCTGGCTTCCTCCGATGATCTCGCCGATACCCGGTACGAGGCAGTCCATAGCGGCAACCGTCTTGTTGTCCGGATTCATCTTCATGTAGAAGGCCTTGATCTCCTTCGGATAGTCGGTTACGAATACCGGGCGCTTGTAGATCTCCTCGGTCAGGTAACGCTCATGCTCGGTCTGAAGATCGCATCCCCAGGATACCTTGTAATCAAACTTATCATTGTGTTTCTCAAGAATCTCAATTGCCTCGGTGTAGGTCACATGACCGAACTCAGAGTTCAGCACACCATTTAAGCGCTCTAAGAGTCCCTTGTCAACGAACTGGTTGAAGAAATTCATCTCCTCCGGTGCGTTCTCGAGAACGTAACGGATCACATACTTGAGCATGCTCTCAGCAAGGTTCATATCGTCCTGAAGATCAGCGAATGCGATCTCCGGCTCGATCATCCAGAACTCAGCTGCATGACGGGTTGTGTTGGAATTCTCTGCGCGGAAGGTCGGTCCGAAGGTGTAAACATTGCGGAATGCCATTGCATAAGTCTCGACGTTCAGCTGTCCGCTTACGGTCAGGTTCGTTGGTTTTCCGAAGAAATCCTTGGAGAAGTCGACAGAGCCGTCCTCGTTCTTCGGGATGTCGTTCAAATCCATCGTTGTAACCTGGAACATCTCACCTGCGCCCTCGCAGTCACTTCCGGTGATCAGCGGAGTGTGAACGTAAACGAAACCGCGCTCCTGGAAGAACTGGTGAATTGCATAAGCGATCAGGGAGCGAACACGGAATACAGCCTGGAAGGTGTTGGTGCGTGCTCTTAAATGCGGGATTGTGCGGAGGTACTCTAAGGTGTGACGTTTTTTCTGAAGCGGATACTCCGGAGCAGATGCGCCCTCGACGAGAATCTCAGTTGCCTGGATCTCAAACGGCTGTTTTGCCTGCGGGGTAGCGACAAGCGTACCCTTTACAATGATTGCAGCGCCAACGTTGAGCTTGCTGATCTCGCTGAAATTTGCCATTGTGTCGTGGTAAACAACCTGAAGAGTCTCAAAATAGCTTCCGTCGCTGACAACAATAAATCCAAATGCCTTGGAATCACGGACACTGCGCACCCATCCGCCGATGGTGATCTCCTTGTCCATGTAGGTTTCTCTGTTTCGGTAAAGTTCCCGAACCGTAACTAAATTCATGATAAATCTTTCGCTAAAAAATAAAACTTTTTAGCTTTTCCTTTCTTAAAAAATTTTTCAGCCTATCTAAGAGTATACTTTATTTTTTTCTGTGATTCAAGGGAAAAGCCATGTTTTTGTGGGTGGAATTCCGAAAAATGAAAATATTCAGAGGCGGAATAAGCACTTAAAAAATGAAATTGGAAGGACTCAGGTCTTGTGGTTAATATAAGAAAAAACACTATATATAGACAAAAAAGTTTTGAACCCGAAAAATGTCGGAAAATGCACAAAAAACTCACAAATTAATTTCAATATTTGTTCACTATTTGAGAGATGTGTGGTATAATAAAAATCACTAAGAAAATACACAGCGAGGTGATAGCGTGATTAAGAAAGAGATGATCGCCATGCTTTTGGCGGGAGGACAGGGAAGCCGTCTTGGCGTGCTGACACAGAAGGTAGCAAAGCCGGCGGTTTCATTTGGAGGTAAATATCGGATCATTGATTTCCCACTCAGCAACTGTATCAACTCCGGAGTTGACACGGTTGGAGTTTTGACGCAGTATCAGCCATTGAGGCTGAATGCACATATCGGAATTGGTATTCCGTGGGATCTGGACCGCAATGTAGGTGGTGTAACCATTTTGCCACCGTATGAGCGCAGTAAGGGAAGCGATTGGTATACCGGAACTGCAAATGCAATTTTCCAGAACCTGGAGTATATGGAATCCTACAATCCGGACTATGTTCTGATTCTTTCCGGTGACCATATCTACAAGATGGATTACGAGGTAATGCTGGAGTATCACAAGGCAAACAATGCGGATGTGACGATTGCAGCGATGCCGGTTCCGATTGAGGAGGCAAGCCGTTTCGGTATTGTTATTACCGATGACAACAACCGGATTACAGAGTTTGAGGAGAAACCTGCAAATCCGAGAAGCAATCTTGCAAGTATGGGTATTTACATATTCAGTTGGCCGGCATTGAAGGAGGCTCTGCTCAGCTTGGCTGATGTACCTGGCTGTGATTTTGGAAAACATGTGATTCCTTACTGCTTCGATAAGGGTGAGAGAATCTTCGCTTATGAGTACAATGGATACTGGAAGGATGTCGGTACTCTCGGTTCTTACTGGGAAGCAAATATGGAGTTGATCGACATCATTCCGGAATTCAACCTGTATGAGGAGTACTGGAAGATCTACACGAAGAGTGATATCATTCCTCCTCAGTATGTAGCACCGGATGCAATCATTGAGAGAAGCATCATCGGAGAGGGAACAGAGATTCACGGCTCTGTTTACAATTCCGTAATCGGTGCAGGTGTCACGATTGAGCCGGGTGCAGTCGTTCGGGATTCCATCGTGATGCGAGACAGTGTGGTGAAGGCCGGAGCGAATGTCAACAAGGCAATCCTCGCGGAGGATACTGAGGTCGGCGAGGGCGCAGAACTGGGTGTCGGCGAGTATGCACCGAGCAAGTATGATCCGAAGGTTTACCAGTTTGATCTCGTGACCGTCGGGGAACATAGTGTGATCCCGGATCATGTGAAGGTTGGTAAGAATACCGCCATATCCGGAAAGACGGAGAAAGAAGATTATCCGGATGGACAGCTGGCAAGCGGAGACTACATTATAAAGGCAGGTGGCGTACGATGAGAGCGATTGGTATTGTATTAGCAGGCGGAAACAGCAAGAGAATGAGAGAACTGTCCAACAAACGGGCGATCTCCGCAATGCCGGTTGCAGGAAGCTACCGAAGCATCGATTTTGCGCTCAGCAACATGAGCAATTCCCATATTCAGAGCGTGGCAGTATTCACTCAGTACAACTCCCGCTCCCTCAATGAGCATTTGAGCTCTTCAAAATGGTGGGATTTCGGAAGAAAGCAGGGAGGTCTCTTTGTTTTCACTCCTACGATCACCGCAGAGAACAGCGACTGGTACCGTGGCACCGCAGATGCCCTGTATCAGAACCTTTCTTTCTTAAAGAACAGCCATGAGCCATATGTAGTCATCGCTTCCGGTGATTGTGTGTACAAGCTCGACTACGGCAAGGTTCTCGAGTATCACATCGAGAAGAAGGCAGATATCACCGTTGTCTGCAAGGACATGCCGGAGGATATGGATGTGACCCGTTATGGTCTCGTGAAGACGAACGATGACGGTCGTATCACCGAGTTCGAGGAGAAGCCGATGGTTGCAACCTCCAACACCGTTTCCTGTGGTATTTATGTCATCCGTCGTCGTCAGCTGATTGAGCTGATTGAGCGCTGTGCAGCGGAGGACAGAGTGGACTTCGTGAGAGACATTCTGGTTCGTTACAAGAACCTCAAGCGCATTTATGCGTACAGACTGAACAGCTACTGGAGCAACATCGCTTCCGTGGATTCTTATTATCAGACAAACATGGATTTCCTGAAGCCGGATGTACGTCGTTACTTCTTCCGCGAGTATCCGGACATTTACTCCAAGGTAGATGATCTTCCACCGGCAAAATACAATCCGGGAGCATCCGTGAAGAACAGTCTGATTTCCAGTGGATGTATCATCAACGGAACCGTAGAAAATTCGGTTCTGTTCAAGAAAGCCTATGTGGGCAACAACTGTGTGATCCGCAATTCCATCATTTTGAATGATGTCTATATCGGAGACAACACCGTCATTGAAAACTGCATCGTCGAAAGCCGGGATACAATCCGTGCGAATACGACTTACATCGGTACGCCGGATGATATCAAGATTGTAGTGGAAAAGAACGAGAGATATACGTTGTAGGACAGGCTAAGCAGCAGTCTGAATGCTGAAAAATACAAGAGAGAGCGTAGTGTGGGGGACACATGTACGACATGGAAGGGGCTTTGCGATATGCAGATAACGGATGTTAGAGTGAGAAGAATCGAGAAAGAGGGCAAGATGAAGGCCATTGTCTCTATCACGCTGGACAATGAGTTCGTCATTCATGATATTAAGGTAATTGAAGGGGAGAAAGGTCTGTTTATAGCAATGCCTAGTCGCAAGGCAGCAGACGGAGAGTACCGGGATATTGCACATCCGATCAATTCGGAGACCCGTGATATGATTCAGAAAGCCATTTTGACAAAGTATGAGATGACTGCTTTGGAAAGTCAGGAAGACGAGACTTACGCATAAAAATTTAAGCCTGGGAATCGCACAAAGAAAGTATGCATCTTGAAAGAAAAATAGATTGATATGTGACTGTGAGAAGATCTCCTGCATTGGCGGGGGATCTTCTCATTTTTATCTTGCAGAGGAAATTTGCCTGTGCTATAATGAGTCCCGTTTATCTAAAAGATGGAAACCTGTATTCGTATTAGGGAAAGGACTTTATTTATGGAAAAAACGCAGAAAAAAGACATGTCTCCTGTCAGGGATATGACGAGCGGAAACCCGTTGAGCCTGATTCTGGCATTTGCGGTGCCGATGCTGATGGGAACGCTGTTTCAGCAGTTTTACAGCATGGTCGATACGATCATTGTGGGGAAATTTCTCGGCGTTGATGCGCTTGCCTCAGTAGGATCGACTGGTGCAGTCAATTTCATGGTCAACGGTTTTGTGATCGGTGTGACGGCAGGATTTGCGATTCCGGTTGCCCAGCAGTTCGGTGCGCAGAATTACCGGAACATGAGAAAATATGTGGCAAACACGATCTGGCTGACGATTGGATTCTCTGTTGTGATGACGGCTGTGATCGGAGCACTGACGTGGAAGATCCTTGTGTGGATGCGGACCCCGGAGAACATCATTCAGGGCGCATATAACTATATTTTCATCATCTTCCTCGGAATTCCGGTGACTTACCTCTACAACCTGACGGCGAGCATCATCCGGGCGCTCGGTGACTCGAAGACGCCGGTCTATTTCCTGATTTTGTCGTCTCTCGTCAACATCGTGCTCGACTACATCTCGATCAATTTTCTTGGAATGGGAGTTGCAGGACCGGCATGTGCGACCGTTATCTCTCAGGGACTTTCCGGCATTCTCTGCGTACTTTATATGAAGAAGAAATTCACGATTCTTCACTTTCAGAAGGGTGAGATGGAGTTTGACGGACGGATGTGTCTGAATCTGTGCAACATGGGAATCCCGATGGGACTTCAGTACTCGATTACCGCGATCGGATCTGTTATCTTGCAGACCGCAGTCAACACGCTTGGTTCTGTCGCAGTTGCGTCTGTCACTGCAGGTCAGAAAGTCAGCATGTTCTTCTGCTGTGTGTTTGATGCACTCGGAGGAACAATGGCGACGTATGCGGGACAGAACGTCGGTGCCGGGAAAATTGATCGAATCATCAGTGGTGTGAAGGCGGCGACGATTCTCGGTAGCATTTATGCGGTTGTCGCATTTGCGGTGTTGTTCTTCTTTGGCGGATATATCCCGCTGTTGTTCGTGGATGCAGACCAGACACTTGTGATTCACCAGGCGCATCTCTTCCTGATTTTCAACTCGCTGTTTTATGTTGCGCTTGTGTTTGTCAATGTATGGCGGTTCTGTATTCAGGGTATGGGATATTCGGCATTTGCGATTCTTGCGGGTGTCTGTGAGATGTTTGCGCGTTCGATGATCGGATTTGTCGGCATTCCGAAGTTTGGATACATTGCAGTCTGCTTTGCATCCCCGCTTGCGTGGGTTTGCGCAGACTGCTTCCTGATTCCGGCGTTTTATCACTGTATTGGGCGGTTGAGAAGGATGCTGAATAAGGAAAAGAAATAGTGAAATGAGGCTTCTCAGACGGAAAAAATCCTGCAAACTCGTTCGTACTCCGGGTTCGACGTAGCGGTGCATAAGGTCGCAAAGGACGCGACCTAAACACCGACGTCTCACACGGGTTTGCAAGATCTTTCCCGTCCTCGAAGTCTTACTGGATCAGTGAAAAGATTATGGATAGAATCTTTTATATAATAGATGATAAAAATGGAGAAGAAACCAGAGTCAGTTCTGGTTTCTTCTCCATTTTTTGCTTTTGATTCTCCAGATACACAGGATCATGCGGATCAGGCAGTCGACTGCGATTGCAAGCCAGACACCGACGACACCGAGTCCGAGCGGGTGGATTGCAAACCAGACGAGACCGATGCGCAGTCCCCACATGCCGATGATGCTCACGAGGAGAGCGAAGCGGACATCACCGGAAGCGCGGAAGATTCCGCCGGCGATCACGGTGAAACTGAAAAAGATCTCCGTCGTGGCTGCGACAAAGAGGGTGCGCGTTCCGAGTGCGACGACATCAGGGTCCGGGCTGAACAGGTGGATGATCGGACCGGAGAACAGGGCGACAGGAACGCAGGCGAGAACGATGACGATCGAGCCAATCCAGCTGATCCGGACGGCAAAGCGGTCTGCGAGGTCTGTTCGATGTGCGCCGAGTGCCTGCCCGACAAGTGCGGTTGCGGTGTAGGCAAAACCGTAGGCGGGCAGGTAGAGAATTCCCTCTGTCTGGTTCGTCAGATAATGGGCGGCGAGGGAGATTGTACCAAGTCCCGAGATCATCGCGGTCAGGGCGATCTGTCCAGAAGTCAGAGTCAGGCGCTCAAGGAGTACGGGCACGCTGATCTGCCAGAGCTGGGCGAGGGTCTGCCGTTCTACGCGAAAGTCTGCGTGAAGAAGATTGAGCTGAATCGGTGTCTTTCCAAATGTCAGAAAGGCGAGAAGGATCAGCAGGAGCAGACACTGGGAGAGTGCGGTCGAAGTTCCGGCACCGGCGACACCGAGACCTGCTCCCCAGATCGAAAACGAAGTTCCTCCAATCGTGATTGTCCGTGTCGGATAGATCAGGAAAAAGTTTCCGATGATGTTGGCGACGTTTGCCGTCAGGTTGGCGGTCAATGGAATCCGTGTGTTTCCGGCGGAACGGAAGACTGCGGAGATCGTCACGCACATCGCCTGTGCAGTCAGCCCAAAGCCGATGATCTGCATGTAGCGCTGAGCCTGAGGGATGACCTCGGGATCTGCGCCGAGCCAGATTGGGAGCGGGTGACAGATCAGTTCCACTGCCAGAGACAGGGTGATTCCGAGAACCGCAGAACAGAGGAGAGCCTGAGCTGTGATGCGCCGGGCGTGGACGGGATCTCCAGCGCCGACGGTGTGGGAAATCAAATAGGAGAATCCCACGCTGAGCGCAGTGATAAATCCGTTGATCAGCCAGATGCTCGAGATGTTGACGGCAACGGCCGCAGTCGCAGATGCGCCGATCGAGCCGACCATTGCGGTATCTGCGAGGGAAGCCATACAGATCAGAAACTGTTCGAGGATCGCGGGCCATGCGAGCATCAGAATCGTGCGCGTCAGGTGGCGCTGGGCGGAGTCGGACAGAATGTCTGGGGTCTGTGATTCCTTTGACTGTGCTCTTGTTTGGGTGCTTGCGTTACTCATGATCCGGCACCGAAAAACCGTTCTGTTTTAAAACCCAGGAGGCAACGGCACGGTTTGTGTCGAGCCATGCGCCGTGAGATTTCATGTAGCCGATCAGCCGGCTGAGCATCTGAACACGGCTTGCGCGTCCGACAAACTGAGGGTGGAGAACGAAGTTGATCATGCGTCCCTCGACGGCAAGGGTGTCAAACTCATCTTTCCAGATCTCGTACATCTCATCCGGGGACTTGAGTCCGTAGCGTTCCGGGGCGGCATCGGTGTAGAAATCATAGGCGGTGTCGTCGAAGATCGAGTCTTTTGGAAGTTCGACGAGCGGGACGGTCTTTCCGTCGATCTGGTGGAGAAACGGACCGTCGCTGTCACGCCAGTTACTGCTGTAAATATAGCCGTGCTCAAGGAAGAGGCGCAGGCTGTAATCGTGGATGACTCCACCGGGTGCGCGATGACCGGCGATTTTCTGACCGGTCAGATCATAGATGATCTTTTCACTGCGATGCATTGTTGCGTCTTCCTGCTCGTAAGTCGTTGCAGTGGATTCCTCGTGGAGATAGCCGTGGAAACCGATGTCGTGTCCGCGTCTTGCGATTTCTTTCACGACGAGTGGATATTTCTCTGCGATGACACCCGGGATGAAGAAGGTTGCCTTTACCTGATGGACGTCGAGCATGTCGAGGATGCGCGGAACTCCCTGTTTCGGACCGTATGCCCCGCGGGAAAGGTTTGTCATGTGTGCGGTGCTTCCGTCTCCGTGTGTTGTCCACATCGTTTCTGCATCGAGATCGAATGCCATCATGACGGCAATTCGTTTGTTATCCGGCCATTTGATTGTCTCTGCGTTCATCACTGAATTCCTCCGTTTTCTTCTGTCCGATTGTTTAAGTTTGTCGACAGATTTTGAGTCTGATTTCCGTTCTGATTCTGTTCCAGGACATAGCGGGCAACTTCCTCGCAGGTTGCAATCCATGCGCCGTGTGCCTTCATGTAGGAAATCAGTTCGCCGACCATTCCGATTCGACTTGCGCGACCGATCATCTGAGGGTGAAGTTTCAGGATGAAAATCTTGTTACCTTCGAGTGCAAGTCCGTCAAATTCCTGTTTCCAGTTTCCGAATACCTCGCGGTTCGGATACATACAGCGGACAGCGGGATCACTGAACGTGAAATAATAATAGGTAAAATCGTCCATCGTGATGTCGTTTGGAAGCTCGACGAGAGGAAGCGTTTTGTCATCCTGCTCCCAGAGATAAGCCCAGTCACAGTCTTTCATTGAGGAGCTGTAAAGGTATCCGCGCTCAGCAAGAAGCTGTGGGGTAAACGGATGGATCACGCTCTCCGGTCCGCGGTGACCGACCGGTTTTCTTCCGGTGATCTCAGCAAGAATTGCCTCACTTCGGTCAAGAATCTCGCACATCTCCTCACGGGAGAGATTCGGATCGGACTCGTGCATATATCCGTGGCAGGCGATCTCGTGACCCCGGCGGTGAATCTCCTCAACGGTGTCGCGGTAAGTCTCAGCGACGATTCCCGGAACGAAGAATGTGGATTTGATGTTCATCGTGTCGAGCATGTCGAGGCATCGGCGAAGTCCTTCGTGCGGGCCATACTGTCCGCGGGAGAAGTCTGTGAATCCGATTTTCGTTCCCTTTGTCTTTGCGCGGGAGATGCGGAGAAATTCGGCATCGTAATCGAAGGTGACCATGACAGTAATCCGGGCACCATTCGGCCAGGTGATTGCAGGACCACTGCTTTTTCCATCTGCAATGTAACTCATAAGTAATGATACTCCTTTCAGGTTTCCATTAGTTTCCATTAGGTAGGTTTGCGTTTTTTGCAAATTTGTCAGAAATAAAACAAATGTATAAATATAGAAAATAAAGACATATTACACTGCATCCATTAAAAGAGATCCGAATTTGTTCGGAATTGGGATGCATCTCGATTATAAGCATGGGTTTTCGCAATGTCAACTGCCAGCGCCTTTGCGTGAAAAAACAAAAAATGAGAAAAACAAATTACGAATGACATTTTCACTAGATTTTGTATGATTTTTGTTCGGATCTGCATACATGGACAGTTGAAACCTGTGGATGAAAGTGCTATAATTATGCGATATCTTGTATTTTGATACATATAGGTACAAATGAGGAGGAGAAAAACAATGAGAAAAAGTCTGATTTGGGCAGCAAGCGCAATGATGGCAATCGGTCTGCTGACCGGTTGTGGAAGCAGTAAGAGTGCGGAGACCACCGCAGAGGCTTCTGTCGCAGAGAGCAGTAGTGAGGAGAGCACTTCCGCAGAGGCTGAGAGCAGTTCTGAGGAAGCAGAGAGCAGTGAGGCAGAGGTATCTGCTGACAACCCATTCAACGGAAAGACCGTAAAGGTTGGATGTTCTGCAACTTTCGTACCGTTTGAGTCTATCGAGATGGCAGCAGACGGATCAAAGACCTATGTTGGTATGAACATCGACATCGTAAAGGATGTTGTTGAGAAGAATGGCGGAACCGTAGAGTTCGTTGATATGCCGTTTAAGAGCCTGATGGCAGCAATTCAGGCTGGACAGATTGATTTCTGCAGTGGCGGTATGGCTCCGACTGAGGAGAGAGAGAAGACTCTGGATTTCTCCGATATCTTCTTCTATCCGAGAAATGCAATCGTATATCGCGCAGAGGATGATTATCCGAACCTGGATTCCCTTCAGGGCAAGACCGTTGCTTATGCATTTGGAACCAACTACCAGCAGGTAGCTGAGAGCATTCCGGATGCTCAGGCAGTAGGTATTCAGGGAAGCCCGGCATGTATCGAGGAAGTAAAGAGCAAACGTGCAGATGCCTGCATCATTGATGGTGCTGGTGCAGCAGAGTTCTTAAAGAACAATGCAGAGCTGAAGATGAGCCTGCTTGACAAGACCGATGACTGCTTTGCAATCGGTTTCCCGAAGAATTCTCCGTACTATGAGACCTTCAACAACACGCTCAAAGAGATGATGGAGAATGGTGAGCTTGATGCCATCATCGCAGATCATCTGAGCGAGCAGTTCATTCTGGACTAATTTGATTTTTGATTAATGAATCCGGAAAGGTAGGAATATTTATATGAAGCTCGATTTTAGTAGCGTCTGGCAGTACTGGCCGTTTCTTTACCATGGCGCGCTGACAACCTTAAAGATAACGGCTATCTCGGCTGTGCTTGGATTCGTGCTTGGTGTTCTGCTGTCGTTGATTAAAATCAGCAAATGCAGACCATTAAACTGGTTTGGAACGTTTTATACTTCTATTTTCCGAGGAACTCCGCTTCTCGTTCAGCTGTGTATCGTCCATTTTGGACTTCCGCAGTTGACGGGAATGACATTGACGACGATGCAGTCCGGTGTTCTGACGTTCTCTCTGAATTCCGCAGCGTATATCTCTGAGATTTTCCGAGGCGGAATCAATGGTGTAGACAAGGGACAGTATGAGGCTGCAATGTCTCTCGGTGTCGGCTATCGCGATATGATGAAGGACATCATTCTTCCACAGGCTGTCAAGCACATCCTGCCGAGTTTGGTGAACGAGGCGATTTCTCTGTTGAAGGAGTCCTCGATTCTTTCTTATATCGGAGCGGTGGAACTGCTTCGTGCAGCAGATCAGATCACGGTGCTCACATTCCGTTTCTTTGAGCCGTATCTGGTTATCGCTGTGATTTATTATATTCTGGTAATGATTTTATCGATGGTTGCAAGCCGTCTTGAGAGGTGGGTGAACAGAAGTGATCGAGTTTCGTGATGTACATAAGAGCTTTGGCTCTCTGGAAGTATTAAAGGGAATCAACTTAAAGATCGAGAAGGGACAGGTTGTAACCCTGATCGGACCGTCCGGTTCCGGAAAATCCACGATTCTGAGATGTATGAACCTTCTGGAGCGTCCGACAAGCGGTCAGGTGCTGATCGCAGGAAAGGATATTACCGCACCGAAGACGGATATTCAGGGAATCCGAAAGAACATCGGAATGGTGTTCCAGCATTTTAATCTGTTCCCGCATATGACTGTCATGGAAAATATGACGTATGCCCCGATCCGTGTAAATAAACTCTCCAAGGATCAGGCAGAGCAGAAGGCGATGGAATTGCTGAAACTCGTTGGGCTGACGGAGAAGGCACAGTCTTATCCGGGCAAGCTCTCTGGTGGTCAGAAGCAGAGAATTGCAATTGCGAGAGCGCTTGCGATGGAACCGGAGATCATGTTGTTCGATGAGCCGACGAGTGCACTTGATCCGGAGATGGTAAAAGAGGTTCTTGAGGTTATCAAGGGACTCGCACATACCGGAATCACGATGGCGCTTGTCACGCATGAGATGGGATTTGCGAGAGAGGTATCTGACAGAGTTTGCTTCATCGATAATGGACTGATTGTCGAGGATGCCGATCCGGCAGAGTTCTTCTCACATCCGAAGAGCGAGAGAGCACAGAATTTCCTGGATATGGTGCTGTAATCAAGGCTATCTCTTGGGAGTTTTGATTTTGGTACTAATAGGAATCGAATTCTTTTATGAATTTTGAGGGCTTTGAGAATTTTGAAAATTGGGTGGGGCTCCTCAGGCGGGTAAAGTCCTGCAAACTCGTTCGCACTCCGGGTTCGACGTAACGGTGCATAAGGTCGCAGAATACGCGACCTAAACACCGACGTCTCACACGGGTTTGCAGGATCTTTCCCGCCCTCAGAGCCCTGCTAGTTACTCTCAAGATTCTAAAGAATTTCATTCCAACTATTAACATAACGCATAAAAACAGAAATGTGAAAAAGAAGTCTTGCGAGGCTTCTTTTTTTGCACTATAAAAAAATTTAGATAGAAGTTATAGGAAAAAATTAAAGATGAGAGAGAGTTAGGCGGGACTTTACAACCCACGTTACAACTGCTAAAATGGTGCAAGACTCAAAATTCTTATTTTATGAAATTGGATAAAAAATGAAAATATGAGTATACAGAATTATTTGAACGTGTAATGTGAGAAAGGAAAGAACAATGTATATAATTGCAGGACTTGGAAACCCGACACGGGAATATGATAAGACAAGACACAATGCAGGCTTTTCCGTGATCGATGTGCTGGCAGATCGCCACAACATTGATGTGAGTGAGAAGAAGCATAAAGCACTTTGTGGAAAGGGAATGATAGAGGGAGAAAAGGTCATTCTTGTGAAACCGCAGACATATATGAACCTCAGCGGAGAGAGTATCCGTGAGGTTATGGATTACTACAAACTTGATCCGTCTGAGGAGCTGATTGTGATTTATGATGACATCAGCCTTGATCCGGGACAGCTCAGAATCCGTCTGAAGGGAAGCGCAGGCGGTCACAATGGAATTAAAAATATCATTGCTCAGCTTGGAACCCAGGAATTCCCGCGAATCAAGGTTGGAGTTGGTGCAAAACCGCCGAAGATGGATCTTGCAGACTATGTGCTGGGACATTTTTCGGCTGAAGATCAGACCGTGATGAATGAAGCATTTAAGGAGGCATCAGACGCGGTAGAAATGATGTTGCGAGATAGTGCTGAGCGTGCGATGAATCATTACAATGCAAAGAAAAAAGCAGAGTAAAAGTATTAAAAAGGATTTTTCAGATTTACATTGAATAGATATGTGGAGGTGAAGAGAAGATGAGTCAGGTATTTGCAAGTCCGCTGTCGGAACTGGCGGAGTTAGAAGAGTTGAATCGAGAGATCCAGCGGAGAAAAGGTCCCGTTCAGGTCAGTGGATGCATGGATTCCCAGAAGGTACATCTGATGCAGGAGACAGCTTTTGATGTGCCGTGGAAACTTGTGGTGACGTATGAGGATGCAAGAGCAAAAGAAATCTACGACGATTTCTGCTGTTTCCGAAATGATGTGTGGCTGTATCCTGCAAAGGATCTGCTGTTTTACAGTGCGGATATTCACGGAAATCTTCTGGCGCGCCAGCGAATCTCTGTGCTTCGTCATCTGATGGAAGATGCATCCGGTGTGATCGTGACGACACTTGACGGTCTGATGGATCATCTTCTCTTGCTTTCGCAGATGAAAAAACACGTTTTGCATATCGAGAACGGTCAGGAACTCGATCTGGATTACTGGAAAGATCAGCTTGTGCGACTCGGATATGAGCGCACGGCTCAGGTCGACGGAATGGGACAGTTCTCAATTCGCGGAGGAATCCTTGACATTTTCCCGTTGACCGAGGAAGTGCCGATTCGAATTGAGCTGTGGGACACGGAGGTTGACTCAATCCGCTCGTTTGATTTGGAGAGTCAGCGCTCGATTGAACAGCTCGATTTGATTTCCATCTATCCGGCGATGGAGACGATTCTGACCCCGTCTCAGCTCACAGATGGAGTTAAGCGAATCCGTGAGGAGGAGAAGATCTATGAGCAAAGTCTGAGAAGCCAGCGAAAGACCGAGGAAGCCGGGCGCATCCTGCGGATTGTGAATGAGCTGACTGAGGGCATTGAGGAGGGATGGGATCTTCAGGGGCTTGATGCCTATCTCTCGTATTTCAGCAAGGAGACGGTGTCATTTCTTGATTATTTCGATCCGGAGACGAGTATAATCTTTCTGGATGAGCCGGCGCGACTTCGCGAAAAGGGAACCGCAGTTGAGACAGAGTTTCGAGAGAGCATGATGCACCGCCTGGAGAAGGGATATTTGCTTCCGGGACAGACCTCCCTTCTCTATCCGGTCAATGAGGTTCTCGCACATGCACAGCGCGCAAATACCGTTTATCTGACCGGACTGGAACAGAAACTTCCGGGGATGGAAGTGAAGAACCGCTATGCGATCAGTGTGAAGAATGTTGCGTCCTATCAGAATAATTTTGAGATGCTGATTAAGGATCTTCAAAAATGGAAACGCGAAAAATATCGCGTGATTCTGCTCTCGGGTTCGAGGACGAGAGCAAGCCGTCTTGCAGGCGATTTGAGAGAGTACGAGCTGAGCGCATTTTGCCCGGATGATGAGGAGAGAAAGGTTCAGCCGGGTGAGATTCTCGTGACGTATGGAAAGCTCCACCGTGGATTTGAGTATCCGCAGATCAAATTTGTCGTGATCACTGAGGGTGATATGTTTGGTGTGGAGCGCAAGAAAAAGAAGCGTCGGAAAACCTCGTATGAGGGAAAGAAGATTCAGAGTTTTACCGAGCTTTCTGTCGGCGACTATGTCGTTCACGAAGATCACGGACTCGGCATTTACCGCGGAATTGAGAAGATCGAGAGAGATAAGATTGTAAAAGACTATTTGAAGATCGAGTATGCGGATGGAGGAAATCTTTATCTGCCGGCGACAAGACTTGAGGGAATCCAGAAGTATGCGGGTGGGGACGCGAAAGCACCGAAGCTCAATAAACTCGGCGGAGAACAGTGGAACAAGACGAAGACCCGCGTGCGCTCTGCAGTGAAGGAGATCGCGAAGGATTTAGTCAAGCTCTATGCGATGCGTCAGAATACGGACGGATTTGTCTACGGACCGGATACGGTGTGGCAGAGAGAATTTGAGGAACTTTTCCCTTATGAGGAGACGGACGATCAGCTCACGGCGATTGAGGACACGAAGCGCGACATGGAGAGCCATAAGATTATGGATCGTCTGATCTGTGGAGATGTTGGTTATGGCAAGACGGAGATTGCCCTGCGTGCGGCATTTAAGGCGATTCAGGAGGGCAAACAGGTTGTCTATCTCGTCCCGACGACGATTCTTGCGCAACAGCATTACAATACCTTTGTCCAGAGAATGAAGGAATTCCCCGTCCGCGTCGATCTGATGTCGCGGTTCCGGACACCGACGCAGATCAAGAACACGATTGAGGCACTCAAAAAGGGGCAGGCTGACATTGTGATCGGTACACACCGCGTGCTCTCAAAAGATGTGAAATTCAAGGATCTCGGTCTTTTGATCATCGATGAGGAACAGCGCTTTGGTGTCGCGCACAAAGAGAAAATCAAACAGCTCAAGGAAAATGTCGATGTTCTGACAATGACGGCGACGCCGATTCCGCGGACTTTGCATATGAGCCTTGTCGGAATCCGTGATATGAGCGTGCTCGAAGAACCGCCGGTTGACCGAGTTCCAATCCAGACTTATGTGATGGAGTACAACGAGGAGATGATTCGCGAGGCGATCAATCGTGAGCTTGCGCGGGGCGGACAGGTTTACTATGTATATAATCGTGTCAAGGACATCGAGGAGGTTGCAGGAAAGATCCAAAAGCTCATTCCGTCGGCAAACGTCGTCTATGCACACGGACAGATGCCGGAGCACAAGCTCGAGAAGATCATGTTTGATTTTATCAACGGCGATACCGATGTGCTTGTGTCGACAACGATCATTGAGACCGGTCTTGATATCCCAAATGCGAACACGATGATCATCCATGATGCCGATCAGATGGGACTCTCCCAGCTCTATCAGCTTCGAGGACGAGTCGGGAGATCGAACCGTACGTCGTATGCATTTTTGATGTATAAGAGGGACAAACTCCTCAAGGAGGAGGCAGAAAAACGTCTTCAGGCGATCCGTGAATTCACGGAACTCGGAAGCGGAATCAAGATTGCGATGCGGGATCTTGAGATTCGAGGAGCCGGAAATGTGCTCGGCGCAGAACAGCATGGTCACATGGAGGCAGTCGGTTATGATCTGTACTGTAAGCTCTTAAATCAGGCAGTCCTTGCACTTAAAGGAGAGCGAAACGAGGAGGACGAGTTTGAATCTGTTGTGGAGTGTGACATTGATGCCTACATTCCGGCTTCCTACATCAAGAATGAGTATCAGAAGCTCGACATTTACAAGCGAATTTCCGGGATTGAGAACGAAGAAGAATACATGGATATGCAGGATGAACTGCTTGATCGCTTCGGTGAGATTCCAAAACCGGTAGAAAATCTGCTCATTATCGCAATGCTCAAGGCGGAGGCGCATCGCGCCTATGTGACTGAGGTCAAGGTGAACCGTCAGGAAGTGCGCTTAAAGATGTTCAGGCAGGCCAAACTCGATCCGTCAGGAATTCCGGAGCTTGTTGCATCTCAAAGGGGAAACCTCAAGTTTATGATGACGGAAGAGCCATATTTTCTGTATACAGAGCGAAAAAAACAGAAAGACTGTATGGCAATGCTTGAGAAGGCGAAAGAGCTTCTTCTTTCGATCGGAAAACTTGCAGAAAATGAATAAAATCTCAGATAATTGTGGATAAAAAGACGCGCGGAGGATTGTGGAAATCTTCCGCGTGTTTCTTCTGTGGAAAAACAATATTTCTTACATTACTGCTCCATCTGCTTCAGAATGCTTTCTGCCACGCTGAGTCCGTTTGCAGATGCCTGCTGAAGTCCTCTTGTTACAGATGCACCGTCGCCGACTGCGCGCAGACCGGAGATGCTTGTCTCGAAGTCCTTGTTTACAACAACCTTGTTGGAGTAGAATTTTACCTCAACACCGTAGAGCAGAGTTTCATCACTTGCGATACCCGGAGTCACCTTGTCGAGTGCGATCAGCATCTCGCTGATATCCTTCATAATACGGTAAGGCAGAACAAGAGAGAGATCTCCCGGAACGGCATCCTTTAAGGTCGGGATCAGATTGTTTCTGCACAGACGCTCCTCCGTGGTACGACGTCCTCTCTGAAAATCACCGAAAGTCTGAACCATGATGCGACCACCGCAGAGCATGTTGGAAAGCTGGGCGATGTGTTTGCCGTACTCAATCGGCTCGTTGAACGGACGGGTGAAGTTTTTGCTCACAAGAAGTGCAAAGTTTGTGTTGGTTGTCTTGTATTCCTGAGACTTGTAAGCGTGACCATTTACAACGGCAAGACCGTTCTCATAATACTCCGTTGCAACCTCACCGGACGGGTTGGTACAGAAGGTACGAACCTTATCGTCGAAGGTTGGGGTATAGTAGACGAGCTTTGCCTCATAGAGATTCTTATTCAGGAACTCCATAACCTCATCGCGAACCTCAACGCGGACACCGATGTCGACGGTTCCGACCTGAGTCTCGATCTCATGTTCTCCGCAAATGTGGGAGAACCAGTCGGAACCCTCACGACCGATTGCGGAGACAATCTCCGGTGCGTAGTAGGTATCGCCATTGTCGGTGATGACACCCTTTGCGACGTTGTCTTCAATTATGATATTCTCGACCATCGTATTAAATTCCATGATGACACCCTGAGCGAGCAGATGCTCCTGAAGACGGGTGTAAATCTTGTATCCTTCCTCAGTTCCGAGATGACGGATCGGGCACTCGATCAGCTTTAAGTTTGCACCGATTGCCTTACGGCGGATCTCCTCGATCTCTCTCTGCTTGTCGACACCGTATACGCTGGTGTCTGCGCCGAATTTCAGATAAATATCATCGGATTCCTTGATGAGTTGCACTGCGCGGTCATAACCGAGAATCTCCGGAAGATTTCCTCCGACATCCGGGGAGAGAGACAGTTTTCCATCGGAGAATGCTCCTGCGCCTGCAAATCCGGTCGTGATGGAGCACGGCTTACAGCCGACACATACACCAGTCGTTCTCTTTGGACATACACGCTTTTCGATCGGGCGACCTTTCTCGATCATGAGAATTTTCATATCCGGTCTCTTCTCAATCAGCTTGTAAGCACAGAAGATACCGGACGGACCTGCTCCGATGATGATGACATCATAATTTTTCTGATTCTGACTCATGTACAAAACTCCTTTTCTTTAAACAAAAATGGTAATAAATAACCGCAATTCTGCATCGTTAATGCTGTTAATGCCGGTGATGCTGTCAGAAAGGCGCACAAAAAACCAGCATACGCGAAACAGAAGCCTGTAGGCAACTGTTTCGGCAGCTGGTAGAAACGTTCAACCCTATCGTGGTTATCGTTCATGCATCGCATAAATTCGAACCTATCTTGAACCTATACACGCATTTTGACGTTAATAGGCTATCACAAAATGTAGAATTTCGCAAGAGAAAAATGTCCTGTATTTCCATTAAAACAAGCAAGGATTATCCATTTTTCTTTGCGGATGTTGCTTCCATATCAGCCGGCAAAACCAGGTTCAGGATGACGGATACAAGGAAGACAACGGCAACGCAGTTTTCTGCAAACACGGTGCGGATGATCTGCGGGAAGATCTCGAAGAGCTCCGGTGCCTGAGTAAATCCGATTCCGACACTCAGAGAAACCGAGGCGATCGTGATGTTTCTCTGGCTGTAACCGCAACGGCTCATCATCTGGATTCCACTCATGACGATCATTCCGAACATCATGATCGTGCAACCGCCGAGAACCGCATCCGGGAGCGTTGCAAGAAGTGCACCCACAGCCGGGAAGATGCCGGCAATGATCATGATAATAGCACCCGTCGCAATCGCATAGCGGTTTACGACTTTTGTCATTGCGACGAGACCGATGTTCTGGCTGAAGGACGTGATCGGAAGACATCCGAACAGTGCGGAGATCGAACTCACGAAACCATCGCAGGTGATCGATCCGGTCGTCTCTTTCTCGGAGGCATTTCGATCAAGTGCGGAGGATGCGAGTGCGGAGGTGTCACCGATCGTCTCTGTCGCAGAGACGAGGAAGATCAGCGTGACCGCGATAATCGCGTTCAGGTCAAACTCCGGCTTAAACGGGAGAAAGCTCGGAAGTGCGACAACAGAGACACCCTGCAAAGCAGAGAAGTCAACCACTCCCATAAAGATCGCAAGGATATAACCGACGATCAGTCCAAAGAGGACGGAGAGCTGTTTAAAATACGATTTTGCAAAAATGTGGAACAGCAGACAGCAGATCAGCGTCACCGTTCCGAGAATCCAGTTTGACGGTGCGCCGAAGTTTTCGCTTCCGCTGCCACCTCCGAAGGAGGCTGCACCGACAGATAACAGGGAAAATCCAATTGAGGTCACAACACTTGCGGAGACGATCGGAGTGATCAGCTTCATCCAGTACTTTGCAAACAGTCCGAGGATACCCTCGATCAGTCCGCCGACAAGGACAGCTCCGACAATTGCAGGGTAAGCGTAGGCCGGACCGATATAGCAGAATACAGAGACGAAGGTAAAGCTGATTCCCATGACGATCGGAAGTCCAGATCCGAGCTTCCAGATTGGGAAGAGCTGAATCAGCGTTCCGATACCGGCAATGATCATTGCACACTGAATCAGCATTGCGCTGTGGGAGGCATCAAGTCCGCAGGCTCCGGTGACAATGATGATCGGCGCGATGTTTGCGACGAACATTGCCAGAATGTGCTGGAGACCAAATGGAACTGCCTGCGCGAGCGGGACATGACCGTCAAGTGTGTAAATGTTCTGAACGGAGGACTCTGTCGATTTCATCGTTTATGCCTCTTGCGGACGGAAGATGATCTCGCCCGTCTCGTCGTTCATGCCATCCACGATTGCGAGGGACTCGAGGTGGTATCCAAGGTTGCGGATCATGCGACCGCCCGGCTGGAAGCCCTTCTCGATTGCGATACCGATGCCCTCAACGGATGCGCCGGATTCAGCCACGATGGAGAGGAGTCCCTGAAGAGCACAGCCATTTGCAAGGAAGTCGTCGATGATCAGGACGTGATCCTCCGAACTCAGTACCTTCTTGGAAACGATGATCTGATTCTTGCACTTGTGGGTGAAAGACTCCACCTCAGCGACATACATTTCACCATCAAGATTGATGCTCTTGGATTTCTTTGCAAATACAACCGGAACATGGAAGTGACGTGCAACCAGGCAGGCAATGCCGATGCCGGAAGCCTCGATTGTCAGGATCTTAGTGATCGGAGCGTCACCAAAACGTTTCTTGAACTCAGCACCCATCTGATCGATCAGCTCAATATCCATCTGATGATTCAGGAAGGTATCTACCTTCAGTACGTTACCCGGTTTTACAACTCCGTCTTTTACAATGCGTTCTTCCAGAAAATTCATTCTCTTTCCCTCTCCTATGTTTATTAAAATTAAAAAAGTTTGCGCAGAAAATGCGCAGACCTATTAGATAGTTACAGATATTGTACTACAAACAAGAAAAAATGAAAATGAGACATTTAGCCATTTTTTTTGAAGATCTGTATCAGTTTATAAGGGGATTTTCATAACAGAAAATCCCCTTCTGAGTTATACACTCCGCGAAGATACGCAGTAATTTTGATGGGAAAAGGTCAGCAAAGCTGACCGGAATTACGCGTCAGGTCGATGCTTGCGTCGACTTGAACTCAACTTACAATTTCGACCAGCATTTTGGCAGTTTTGGATTCTCCACACGGATCGGCTCTGGGTAAGTCTGTCCAAAAAGCTCGACCTCAACAGTTTCAATCACTTGAGGCTCCACTGGTTTATTTACTTCAACTCCCGGAATCGGAAAATCAACCGGAACGGTCTTTACGCCCGCAATGCGCTTGATTTCGTCCATTCCAGATACGACATGTCCAAATACCGGGTAGGTTCCCTTATGATCCGGACAGTCGCGGAGCGGGAAAAAGAACTCACAGCTTGCAAGTCCTGCTTCTCCATATCCGCCCATGCAGACACAGCCCGGGTGGGAGTTGAGTGGAGTGATCTCCGGATGAAGTTCAAATTCATTCGGAATCAGATATTGAAGCTCTTTCTTTCCAAATGCCGTGTAGCTCACATCGACCCAGTTTCCCGGGACGATGCGCTCAATTGCGTGGTGGTCAAGGTAGCCGTTGCAGGCACCAAAGAGAAAGCTGTTTACGGTGTTCGGTGCGGACTCGGGAAGAAGCTCAATCACGATGTCGGCGCCGTTTGCCATATGAAGTGTGACAATCGGATGTTTCATGCCAGATCTGTATCCTCCTGTTTTTTGCAATTATTCGTAACTGTTCAGTACCTTCACAGTCACGAGCAAAAATCCATTAAAAATTGTCTTCGACAATGGGATTTTTGCTTGCCAGCTCATATTTTTGTACGGTCAGCGCAGTAAATGCGCAGACCTACTGAACAGTTACAATTATTCAATGATCTCAAGCTGTTTCGGATAGTGGTTGAGCACTTCGACGCCGTCCTCGGTCACGAGAACAAGATCCTCAACGCGCACACCCGTATCCTTCGGCAGGTAGATACCTGGCTCGATTGAGAAGATCATGCCCGGCTTTGCCTCCCACATATTTGTGGAAGATACATCTCCGAATTCATGCTCGGACAGACCGATAAAGTGACCGAGACGATGTGTAAAATATTCGCCCCAACCGGCGTCGCTGATCAGTCCTCTCGCAGTATCATCAAACACATGGAGCGGAACACCCGGACGGATCTTGGAGATAGCAGTTTCATTTGCACTGCGCACAGTGTCATAAACCTTGCGGTGCTCCTCACTTACCGTCTTAAAATAGAAGGTGCGGGTCATATCAGAGCAGTAGCCGTCCTTGATGCATCCGACATCGAACAATACGCAGTCGCCAGCCTTGACAACCGTGTCATCCGGAGAATGATGCGGATCAGCAGCATTTGCACCGAAAGCGACGAGAGGTGGGAATGAATAACCATCGGCACCGAGATCGAGATAGATCTGAAGCATCTGATCTGCGACCTCTTTCTCGGTTATGCCTTCGTGAATCAATGTCTTGAACTGAGCCATCGCCCTGTCGTTGATGTCAGAAGCGACGCGCATTTTTTCCTGTTCATCTTCATCCTTGACTCCGCGGGTCGTATCGACAGCGAGAGAGCCGTTGATAAAAGCAGATGCAGAGTGCATCTCCATCAGCGGAAGCAGGAAACGAGCCTTCAATTCCTTATCAACTGCAAGAGGAGCATCCTTGTCGAGATACTTTGCAACGATTTCCATAATCGGATCGGTGTCAGAATACCATACTTTCTCAATGCCGACATCCTCCAGAACATGGAAGAGACGATTCAGGAAATAAACATGATGACCATCAGCGCGAAGCAGAAGACCGTAGAAACGCTCAAATGGAGCCATAGAGACACCAGTCAGATAGCAGATAGACATCGGATCAACGATAAGCATCTGCTCCGCCCCCTGCTCCTTCAATGCAGTGAGAATTCGATTTGCTCTTGATTCATTCATGATAAATAACGTCCTTTCTAATTCTATTTGTAATTTCTTATATATATCCGCTCTCTTAGTAAGAGGAAATCTACATAAGGAAT
>OOBK01000483.1_pt1 | contig 27119 bp, 20 predicted proteins | sample 1671541 | NCBI WGS metagenome assembly OOBK01 (sample SAMN06348167, study PRJEB24527) | human gut metagenome | biome: human gut; feature: ankylosing spondylitis patient; material: feces | host: Homo sapiens | place: China | collected 2015-10 | reverse complement strand
AAAAACTGACTCCCACTTTTTTTAGGTGTGTCCTAAAAATGGGAGTCAGTTCACTGCTCACTTTTTTCTTTTCAGTCTTAAAACCCTCATGCTCTAATAGCGGCAAAGGGGAAACCGCGGAAGGATCCCGCGATTCCCGTACTACAAAAGATCCACACTCACACACAATCAAAAGGGTACAAAACCATGAAAAAGACGCTCCTTGCCGCGGCGATTCTCGGGTCATTCGCCGCTTCCGCTTTCGCGGCGCCGTCCGTGACGCTCTACGGCGTGATCGATACGGGTCTCAACTACACGCACTACCGGGCGGACGACGGCACCGGTTCCACGGACTCCTGGGGTATGGGGTCAAGCCAGACCTCGGGCTCCCGCTGGGGTCTTCGGGGGACCGAAAAAATCGGTTCCGCCAAAGTGGGATTCCACCTCGAATCGGGCTTCAATTCGGATGACGGCACGGGGACAATGAACCGGCTCTTCGGTCGTGAAGCGTCGGTTTTCGCCGGCGGCAGCTACGGCACCGTGACGCTTGGCCGCGTGGGGAAACTGATCAGCACCGCGTCCTCGGTTCAGATGGGTAATGTGTTCTCGCCCTTTGGCGTGCTCTACGGCGATGCGACGATCAAGGCCGCGACCGGCACCGACTGGGGGCGCATCGATAATTCCGTCACCTACGTGACGCCCTCTTTCTCCGGGCTCCAGCTTCACGCGCAGTATTCATTCAAGAACGACGGACGGAGCGCCGGCGCTGAAAACAAATCCGGCGTCGACCGCTATGCGGCTCTTGGCGCAAGCTATAAGAACGGCCCCGCGCAGTTCGCGTTGATCGGTGACTACTCGCTCTGGGCGAATACCGGCGCGAATAAGGACGTGGATAACGGCTTCAGCGTGATCGCGGGCGGAAATTACGACTTCAAGGTCGTCCGGGTTTACGGCGAAGTGAACTACTTCGATAACCAGACGTCACTTGTGAGCGGAATCGGCGGATAGAGCCTCGCGAATATCACCTATAAGAACACGGCGACGGATCACGGGTTCAAGGGCTGGGGAGCGTCACTCGGCGCGACCGCGCCGGCCTTTGGCGGCAAGGTTCTCATGAATGTCGCGTACCGCGACGCGAAGGCGGTGACGGGGGACGAGAAATTCAAGCGCGTCGCCGCGGCCGCGGGCTATAGCTACGCCTTCTCAAAACGCACGAGCTGCTACGCCGCGGTCACGTACGCGCGGCAGAAGTATGAACTGAAGGATAAGGACCGTACGCCAAGCGCTGTCGGCGTGATTACCGGTCTCGTCCACAAGTTCTAAAAAGCATCACTGGCACTTCACCCATCGCCGTGCTGAGGATCCCCGGAGGAACCGCGTTCTTCCGGGGTTCTTCTATCTGGAGAAACCGCTTCACTTCCACTCGGAATACGGGTGAGCGACGAGGTTGGAGTTGTAGTAGCGGGGGTCGCCGGAGACCTCCTCTCCGATCCACTCCGGTTTCTCAAACGGCTCATCAACGCTTCCAAGCTCAATCTCCGCGACGACGAGCCCCGCGTTCTCCCCGAGAAACTCATCCACTTCCCAGACGTGTTTCCCCCGAAGAATCCGATAGCGGTTCTTTTCGATGAGCGGCTTTTCGGCGAGCTCTGTCAGCATCTCGTTCGCGTCATCCGCCGGGATCACATGCTCAAACTCGAGCCGCGCGATCCCGTTATTCGGCCCCTTCACCGTGATAAAGCCCTGATCCCCGATCGTGCGGACTCGCACCGTGCGGTCGATGCTGCTATTCAGGTACCCCTGGCGGTAACGGATCCCGGGAGCAAGCGCTTTCCACGCGTCCCCCTTCACGAGAAACTTCCGTTCAATCTCTTTTCCCACAGCGGACTCCTATTTTTTCCGCGGTTCCTCGGAACCGGTTCCTGTCTTTCGTTCGCTAACTATCGCACTTTTTACCGCGGTAAGCCGCCGGGACCGTGGATCACCGCTATCACAACGATTTATCTGTGATTCTTAAAGCCTGATTTTGTGAGAGTTTTTGGTGCCGATTCACCGAGATAGGGAACCCGCGCGACCCGAATCTGTGCACCGGTTTAGGGCACCCGAGGTGACCCGCCAATAAAAACAGGCATTTTCGGGATTTTGAAAATATGGCACGGATTATGCGATATCGAGGATAAGAAAAGACTTCCGGCGCTTCCTCGGGGCGCCGGCACTCAAAAAACCGCATGGGAGACGCTTATGAAGCTCATCACTGCCATCATCCACCCTTACCGGCTGGACGCCGTAAAGGACGCGCTGGAAGAAATCTCAATCTCCGGCATCACGGTGACTGAAGTCCGGGGGCACGGCCGGCAAAAGGGCCACACCGAGGTTTACCGCGGGACCGAATACGAAATCGATTACCTCCCGAAAGTGAAGATCGAGATCGTGGTTCCGGACGACGTCCTCGACACCACGATTGAAACGATCTGCGCCGCGGCCCGCACGGGGAAGATCGGGGACGGAAAGATTTTCGTCTCTCCCATTGAATACGCGCTCCGGATCCGTACCGGAGAGGAAAACGAGGAGGCCCTGTCATGACGCTCCGCTCCACTCTTCTGAAACTCGCGGCCGCCGCTGCCGGCCTCACGGCAAGCGTCTCCGCCTTCGCCGCGGACACGCTTGATAAAGGCGACACCGCCTGGATGCTTGTCGCAACCGTCCTTGTTCTCTTCATGACGATCCCGGGAATCGCGCTCTTCTACGCCGGCATGGCGCGGAAAAAGAACATTCTCGGCACGATCGCTCAGGACTTCGCGATCTGCGGCGTGGTCACCATTCTCTGGTTTGTGATCGGCTACTCACTCGCGTTCTCTGAAGGCAGCTCCTTTATCGGCGGGCTCTCCTTCTTCGGAATGCAGGGGATCGGCGTCAATACGCTGCAGGGCTCGATCCCGCAGCTCCTCTTCGCGGTGTTCCAGATGACGTTCGCGGTGCTCACCGCCTGCCTCATCACGGGTTCCTGGGCGGGACGCGTCAAATTCTCCGCGATGCTCGCCTTCATGGTGATCTGGAGCCTCTTTGTCTACGCCCCGATCTGCCACTGGGTGTGGGCCTCTGACGGCTTCTTCTTCAAGCTCGGGGCGCTCGACTACGCGGGCGGCACGGTTGTTCATATCAACGCCGGTATCGCGGGTCTCGTGGGCGCGCTGATCCTCGGGAAACGGAAGGGCTACGGTGTCACGCCGATGCAGCCCGCGAACCTCACGATCGCGGTGATCGGCGCCGCGGTGCTCTGGGTCGGCTGGATGGGATTCAACGGCGGATCGGGGCTCGCGGCGGCAGGCGGCCTTGTCGCCTGGATGGCGGCTGAATGGATGTACCGCGGGAAGCCCTCGCTGCTCGGCATGATTTCAGGCGCGATCGCGGGTCTTGTCGGCATCACCCCGGGGTCTGGCTTTGTGGAACCGCTCCCCGCCCTCCTCATTGGTCTTATCGCCGGTCTCGTCTGCTTCTGGTCCGTCACGATTCTGAAGCGGAAGCTCGGGTACGACGACGCCCTTGACGGCTGGGGCGTGCATGGCGTGGGCGGCATTGTGGGCGCCCTTCTCACCGGTGTCTTCGCGACGGCCCGCGTGACCGGCACCGATCTCCCGCCGGTCCTCACGCAGGTCGGCATCCAGGCGCTCTCCGTCATCGCGACACTCGTCTACGGCGGCATTATGAGCGCCGGAATCCTTTATCTCATCGATAAGGTGATGGGGCTCCGAGTCTCCGCGGACGACGAACAGATCGGTCTCGACCTCGCGCTCCACGGAGAACGTATCGAATAACAGAAAGGTTTATTTGGAATCACTTGCCGTCAAGTTAAGGGGAGGAAGTCTGGCCCGCGCCAGACACGCCTCCCTCTTTTTTACGTCGGTTCAGAGCATTTTCTCTGATTTTTAAAGCAGAACGAGACAGATAAGAAAAAATTAAATAGCCAAGCTATTAAAATCGGTAGCGATAATAATGACATCAGAGAGCCAGTCAAGGCTCCGCTCAGAAATCCCGTTCCCGGCATGCTGACCCAAAAATTCCGTCGCTCGGCGCTCAGTCTCGCGCTCAGCCTTACACTTCTCGCTCCGGCTTCAGCCTTCGCGCTGACTACCGCTCAGGCTCACTCGGCTTCAGGCGAGCCGCTCCTCACGATCGACTTTTATGACGAGGGAGACGTTTTCACGCCTCCGGATCCGGTGAAAGGAGACCAGGCGACAGACCCTGTGACCTCGAAAGGAACGCTTTCAGCCGATCAGAAAAACTCGGTCGAGATGGCGCTTAACTACGCGCTCGGATACGTGACGCAGGGCAAGACTTACGCCTCAGAAGGCCGGATGGCGGTTTATGTGGAACACGATGACAACGCGTCATCCTTCTACATCAAAGGCTCCGAAAACGCCGATGGCACCTATAACCAGCCGATTTACGATCTTGTCTCGAAGGATCAGCTGACGCGCGGGGTGCAGATCATATTTGAAGCTGACAATGCGTCGGACCTTGCCACCCCGACTCCTTACCTCTATCCGATTATCGAGGAGGCGGGCACCGTGTTCGCGCCGGTGATCGTGCATGAACTCGGACACTCGCTCGGCATCTCGGCGCCGAATGAAGGAATCACGACAGCGGAGACGCTCTCAGAAGATCTGATCTGGTTCGATAAGAGCAATCTGACGCCGTTCGCGTCCCACCTCTACTCCTGCATGGTCTGGGACGAGACAGTCGGGCTCTTCAGACTGGATCCCACCGTGCCCGGTGTCAGGGCGGCGGCCGGCACCCTCATCACGCTGACCCCTTCTCCATTCAGTACGGATGAGCTGAAAGAGACCGTCACTCCGACCCCGGAGGATAGCGGGAAGTTCCTCGTCTCCGCGCGCAGCAATTCCGGTGTTTACTTCCGGGGTCCGCACGTGAGCGAAGTGCTGAACGGCGCCTTCAGCAACTCCATTCCGGTGAATGGTTACCAGGACTACTTCTACGAAGACTACGGAATAACGCTCTTTTACGCGGAGCTTTCGCACCTTGAGCTCGAACGCAGTCTCATGAGCCATCAGAGGTACCGGAACTACACGATGCTCCTCGAAGCGGAGCTCGCGGTGCTGCAGGACATCGGTTACGAAATCGACCGGAGCCTCTTCTACGGCCACTCAATCTATAACGACGGTCTCACGGTCACGAATCAATACGGCTACAGCCACGGGACGACGCTTGGGGTCGGTCTTCACGTGTTTGGAAGCGGGAACACCGTGACACAGGCAGCGCCGATTGCCGCCTCAGGCGAAGCCGCGGTCGGAATCCGGAATGACGGCTCGGGGAACACGATTTACGTTCCCGCGGGAACGACTGTGTCGTCCACGGGCGTTCACGGCATCGGCATTCTTTTCGCCTACGGAAAAGAAAACCGCCTGATCCAGTCAGGGACGGTGTCCGCTCCTGGAGAGGGCGGTATCGGAGTCCGGTTTGATTTCGGCCACAACGCGATCGCGGATTTTTATGGGTATCGGGGCTCCTTTATCCATTACGTCGGCGGAGAAAACCAGCCTGTCACGGGACTCTGGAACGGATACCCGCTGAACCTCGATGGACCGCTCGTCAGGTCATACGACCTCTCAGGGAGTCTCTCGGGGTCAGACGCCGCGATCTATATCGGAGAAAACGCGCTCGTTTCCGCGATCAACATCCTGCGGGGAGCTTCAATCACCGGAGACATCATTTCGGACTGGGATCCCGACCTCGCGATCGAAACAGGTGAAGGCAAAACCCTTTCCGTCGTGAATAAAGCGGCAGCGGCGGAAGCCGGTGTCCCGCTTTACACGGATCTCAACTTCGGATACCGGACCGCGGCGGACGGAAGCGCGGACACGTCATCCGCTGACCCCGATTTCAGCCTCACCTACAGCGGCTCGATTTCGGGGCCGGAGACAATCAGGCTGAATGTCATCGGCGGGAACCTGACGCTGACACGCGAGTCTGACGTCTATTCGATCCGGAACGACGCCTCTCTCACACTCGGACCGCAGGCATCGATCAGCGCCACAACCGCCTTCACGAATAGCGAAAACGCGACGCTCGTGACGCCGATCATGTCGGACGGAACGCTTGGCGTAATCGCCACGGAGGAAGAAGGGAGCAGCCTTCAGGGGACGTGGCTCCTCTCGCCGCCCGAAACCTACTACCGCACCGGCACCGCGATCACCGCGCGGCACTCGGCGGTCACCCTGAATGGCGGCAATCTCGAGTGGGAGGGTACGATTGCGGCCTGGACCCGTTCCCCCACGCTGACACTCCGGGTCTCAGGGAGCCGAGCGACCCCCACAATCACGGTGGAGCGGCCGAGCGACGCCTATAGCCAATACGGGACGTCACCCGCGGCCCGAGGCGCGGGTTCCGGGGTGCTCGGGCTAGCGGCTGCCGCGGAAGGTGACGCCCAGACTCTTATCCGCACAATCGACTATCTCCCGAACGGCGCGGCTGTGGACGCGGCGCTTTCGCAGCTCTCTGCCGAAACCTATAACGCCGCGGCGGACGCGGAGCTCCGAAGCCTCAACGCCGCGAACACCGCGCTCTTCTCCCGGATTCACGCGTCGGCACTCGAAGCGAAAGCGGACTTCGCGGCGTCGGACGGCGCGCCAGACGCTTTACCTGTTTCGCAATGGACTGGCTACGCGATGCCGTTTGCCGCGAGAACGCTGCGGCACGGGCTCTCGGGGCACGCGGACTACCGGGGGTCGGCCGCCGGCATTCTCTCCGGGATAGAAAGAAGCGCCGGGGACGGTCTCACCTTCGGGCTCGATGCCGGGCTTATCGGGCGTCACACATCCCTCCATCAGAATCACAATGACCGCGTGAATTCCGCAGGGTTCTCCGTCGGAACCCACGCCTTCTATTCGCCGGACGCGTGGAATGGCTTTTATATCGCGGGGGCCGTCCGGGTTGGGTTTGATGAGAACCACTCAAAGCGCCGCGTCGCGATCAGTGACTTCCGCCGCACGGCGAAAGGCCACTACACGAGTGTCGGAGCGTCCGGCCTCGCCGCGCTTGGCAAAGACTTTTACGCTGGGAATGTGTCGTTCGGCCCGATCGTTACCGCTGAATACGGCGTCACACACCGCGAAGGCTTTACGGAGCGGGGCGGTGACAGCGTGAATCTCCGAATCAAAGGCGGAAGCGAAGACACCTTCGCGACGACGGTCGGCGGCCACCTCTCAGGCTTCTCCCGAACCCAAACCGGGCTGCGGCTCGCCGCGGACCTCACGGCGGGCTGGAAGCATGAATTCACGAGAAGCGGCTACACGACGACAGCGACGTTTGCCGGGTACCCCGGGACCGAATTTGAAACGCGGACAGAGCGCGGCGCTCGGGACGGCTTTGTGATCCAAGGCACCGCGTCCCTCCAAAGCCCGGGGCGACGCGTCTTCGCGAACCTCACCTCGGGGTACGCTCACGACACGGGATTCAATGTCGGATTTGAAGCGGGGTTCCGCTTCTGATCGCGCCGAATCCTCATCCCCCTAAAAAACAGGAGGGCAGTCTCCAGCAGACTGCCCTCTTCGTTTCGTTAGATCCAATCGGCGTCAGATCACACGGACAATGCCAGGACCATCCTGCGTTTCCAGCCGCTTCACGTCTTTCATCGGGGGCTCCCCGAAAAGCCGCTTGTACTCGCGGATAAACTGCGGCGAGCTTTCGTACCCGACCGCGGCCGCGGTGTCTGAGACATTCCAGCCCAGCCGGACCATGAGCCGCTGAGCCTCGTAGAGCCTCAGTGTCTTCACGAACTGCAGCGGCGGGAGCCCCGTCACGGTTTTGAAAACGCGGTGGAAAGCGGATGTCGACATGTGGGCGCGGTCCGCAAGCTCATCCACCCGGACCGGTTCCCGATAGTGAGACCGGATCCACTGCACGGCCTCCGTGACCGCATGGCAGCGGGTTCCGGGCATCATGAGCTGCCGGATGGTTTTCCCCGCGGGCGACTTCAGGATCCAGTAGTGGATTTCGCGGGACACGAGAGGCTGCAGCACCTGAGCGTCCTCGGGGTGCTCAAGGAGCCGCGAGAGTCTGTCAAAGGCGTCCGCGAGCGGCTCCGGAGCCCGGTACACAAACCCAAGCTCATCCGGGATCCAGTCGGGGTGGGGGATCGGGTCACGCTTCGTGAGCTCCGCGATGATCTCGGGCTCAAACTGCAGGCCGACTGAAATAAAGGGCTTTTCGTGCGACGCGCCGACCGAGTGGAAGAACGCCGGGACGCAGAGTGAGGACACGAAGCACTGCCCCTCCGTGTAAACATACTTCCGGCCGCCGATGTGATTTTCTTTCGTGCCGGAGACGACGAAGCACGCCATCGCTTTTCCGCCATTGCAGTCGATCACGTCATCGCTCTCCCGCCGATAAACGGAAACGCCTGTGATGTCGGAGTAGAGAATTTCGGGGGTGGGACAGATCCCGTCCAGCCGCGCCAACATCTGGCGGCGCCGTCGGACGAGATCCGGAGACTCCAATGCTGCATTCTTCATAGGAAAAAGCTCTCCATCTTTTTCTATTGCTGCCGGGATATTTTTTTGTAGTTTCGCCTTTTAGATTAACGCTAAAAGAGCGCGGATTATGAGACCGCGACACCCCATTTTCTTGACGGATATTCTCAAATACTTAACGGATATTTTTTAGGAATTCCTTTATATTTTAAGGGGTTGAAGTAATTTTTACTTCAACACATGAGAAAAAAGTTGTAAACGCCCGAGGCAAAGCTGTAAGGCCCGATGGAAGCCCGATCGAGTGGACAGAGGACCGCACGTCCTCAGGCGCTGGCAGCCTGATAAAACAATAATGAAAGAGCCATACGCAATGAACCAAACAAAATTTATCTCGCGCCGGACATTCCTCACCGGTGTCTCAGCCGCGGCGATCGCCGCCGCCTCTCCCGCGCTCTTCGCCGCCCCAAAGCCGAAAGCGAAGGCGCTCATCATCCTCTTCTCCCGCTCCGGGAACACCGCGTACCTCGCGGAGCGGATCCACGCCGAAACCGGCGCCCCGATTCTCCGGATTGAACCGAAGGTTCCCTACGCTCCCCGCTACAGCGATATGACAGACGGGGCACGTGAAGAAATCCGGAAGTGGAGCCGCCGTGAAATCAAGACGAAGATCCCGGATCTCTCGGGGTACGACACGATCTTTATCTGCGCCCCGCTCTGGTGGGGGCATCTCGACACCCCGATGCGGACGTTCCTCATGGATCATCCGCTTGCGGGGAAGACGATTTTCCCGGTGACGACCTCGGGGAGCTCGTCCCCGGCGGGTGTCGTCGCGGATATCCATAAGCTCTGCCCCAAAGCCAGGATCAAGCCGGAATTCTGGGTGCCGGGGGATGAGGCTCGGAAATCCGATGCGGAACTGAAGACGTGGCTTAAGAAGAGCGGCTTCTGACCGGCAATCGACTCCCCGGCGCGGTTTGCCCGGGGCTCACGCCTGTAGGAGAATGGGGAAGACTTTTTAATGTCTTCCCCATTTTCTTTATGCCGATCACGTCTGACCTGACACCGCTTCCTGAATTCACTTCTGATGAGAACCTCAATCGTCTCACGGAAGCGCTCGCTCCTTTCGGGTTCACAGCGGGGAGCGGAAAAGCGGCGGAACCGGGACTCAGCTTCCGCGTGAGCGTCCGGGAGGCCGGGGGAACCGCGGCCGCCCGAGCTGAAGGCCAGAGGCTTGTTTTCAAGCGGAAAGCGAAACCCGGCGCGGCATCCGACGACGCCCGGCTTCTCCTTCTCTTCGCTGCGGCGGGAACCGCTGAAATCGCGGAAGGGAAGACGAAGCTCCTGGTGACCCCAGGCAGTTTTGTTCCGATGCTGGAGGGCGAAGACCTCCGGATCTCGATCCCGGCGGGAGGCCAGATTTTTCTCCTTTCGCTCCCGCTCGCCGCGGTGCCGGATTCGGACGAAATCCCCCGGCGCCAGATCCCGAAAACCGGGATCCAGGGGAGCGGCTGGGCCTCTGACGCCTTTATCCGGATTCTCGAAAGTTTCTTTCGCGCCGCGTTTCTCTATGGGGACGAGGATTTCGCGCGGGCCGCGTCCGCTCTCCCCGCTTTCCTCCCGCCCGTGATTCAGGCGCTCCCGATGCGCCGGGCGAAGCACCCGAGCGCGGCGCTCGGCACCCTCCGGAACACCGTTCTTGGGATCATGACACGCCGCCGAGCCGAAAAAGGGCTGTCGCTCGAAGAAATCGCGTCCGACGCCGGAGTCACCACGCGCTACATCACGGAGGCGTTCCGGGACGCGGGGACCACCGCGATGAATGAACTCGTGAGGATCCGGGTGGAAGCCGCAGCGGCCGACCTCCGGGATCCCGAACTCTCACGCCTCCCCCTCCGGACGATTTCTGACCGGAACGGGTTCGCGACGCAGCAGCACTTTTCCCGCGCGTTCCGGCTCCGGTTCGGCGTCACGCCGAATCACTGGAAGAAGGGTGAAGGGAGCGCCGCGTAGCCTTTTATCGCGCCAGGCGCCCCGATTCCGGCTATCCTTGAAGTTACTCAATAAGTCGCAAAACTCCCGTAACTCAAAAAATACCAAAAAGGATAAAAAGCCATGGCTCAGATTCTTGGCATTGTTCAGACTTCAAGCGGCTCTTCCGAGCTCCTCCGGTCGCTCTGCGAACAGTACCTTCCGGGGATCGAAGTGCGTCAGTTTATCGGTGAAGGGCTGCTCAACCCCGCCATTTCCGAATCCGGTCCTGCCCCCGCGGACAACCGGGCGCTCTTCCATCTCTACGAAGCGGCTGAAAATGTCGGCTGCGACGCGATCCTGAATGAATGCGTGGTGTACGGCAACACCGCGACCGCGCTCGCGAGCTTCTTTAACCCCCGTATTGTCCGTATCGATGAAGGGATGATCCTCGACGCGCTGAAGATCGGAAAGCGCTTCGCGATTTTCGGCACCGCGAAGGCCGCCCTGCACCCGAGCGAAACGCTGCTTCTTAACCTCGCCTACCGCCGCGGGCTCGAGGTCACGGTGGAAACGCATCACGTGACGCGGGAAACGCTCGCAGCCGAAGCCGCTAAGGTCGATGGCACGGTGGACGCGATTCTTCTCGCGCAGCCCTCGATGGCAGCGCTTACCCCGCAGCTCACGGGTTTCAAGACCCCGGTGCTTACGGTGCTCGATTCCGGTTTCAGGCTGCTGCGTGACGTGATGGCGTCGCTCGCCTGATACCGTCTCTCCTCCTCAACATAAGAAGCTCTTTCGCCTAGAATGCGGGAGCTTCTTATTTTTTTCGCTTTTTCGCTTGAGGTTTATCTTTCATGCTCCGCTCTGACTTTGAAATCATGGCTCCTGTCGGTTCCCGCGAGTCGCTCTACGCGGCTTTCCAGGCCGGGGCTGACGCTGTGTACTTCGGGGTCGGAAAGCTCAACATGCGGGCTCACTCCGCGAACGCCTTCACGATTGAGGATCTCCGGGAGATCGCGGAGCTCTGCCGCGAAAAAGGCGTGAAGAGCTACCTCACCGTAAACACGATTGTGTACGACGAGGAGCTCGACGAAATGCGGCGGATCGTGGACGCCGCGAAAGCGGCCGGCATTTCCGCGATTATCGCGTCTGACGCCGCGGTTCTCGGCTACGCGAAAAAGGCCGGGGTGGAGGTGCATCTCTCGACGCAAATGAATATCTCGAACACCGAGGCGCTCAGGTTTTACGCCGCGTACGCCGATGTCGCGGTGCTCGCGCGGGAGCTCAACCTCGAGCAGGTGAAGCGGATCCACAGCGCGATCGTTTCGGAACCGATCCTTGGGCCCTCCGGGCAGCCGATGCGGATCGAGATGTTCTGTCACGGGGCGCTCTGCCTCGCGGTGTCGGGGAAATGCTTCATGAGTCTCGGGACCCGGGGCGAAAGCGCGAACCGCGGCCAGTGCCTGCAGACCTGCCGCCGCTCTTACCTCGTGAAGGATAAGACGCGCGATATCGAGCTTGAGGTCGATAACGAATACATCATGAGCCCGAAGGACCTGAAGACGATCGGGTTCCTGGATCGGATGATTGACGCCGGGGTGCGCGTGTTCAAAATCGAAGGCCGCGCCCGGGGACCGGAATACGTCCGCACGGTGGTCGAATGCTACGACGAAGCGATCCGGACCTATATCGCGGGTGAGTGGGACGAGTCCTGCCGCACGAAGTGGGACGCGAAACTCGCCGCTGTCTTTAACCGCGGGTTCTGGGAGGGGTACTACCTCGGAGCCCCGGTCGCGGATATCACGAACGGCTACGGGACCAAGGCGACCGAGAAGAAGTTCTACGTCGGAAAGTGCGTGAATTTCTTCGTGAAACCTTCGATCGCCGAATTTGTGCTGGAAGCGGGCGGCTTCAAAAAGGGCGAAAAGCTCCTCATCACCGGCCCCACGACGGGCGCGGTGTACGCGGAGCCCACTGAGATCTTCGCGGATGAGAAGCCCGCCGACACGTTTGAGAAGAAGGACGACATCACGTTCAAGGTCCCCGAGCGCGTCCGCCCGGGTGACAAGCTTTACGTGATCCGGACGCGCGAAGCGTAAGAAAAGCGCTCGAAAAGCGCCAGAGCGGCAGTGTCCTCGCGTTGGACCTGCCGCTTTTTTTGACGTTCTGAAAAACCGACCTCTGGGACACGCCGGGTACCGGAAAACCGTCTTACATCAATTCAAAGCCAAAGTTACCTCAAGATAGGTAGACCACTTTGATTATCAAAGTGTTAGATTTATTGGTATACCGGTATACAGCAACTCACGGTAGATTGTTCCGGTGCTTTCTGCTGATGGAGTGTTTCCATGAAAAAGTCGCAGATCATCAAAATCATTGTGTGCTTCCTGCCGCTTCTCCTCCTCTTTCTTCCGGCCCCCGCCGGAATGAACCCGAAAGCCTGGGAGCTCTTCCCCTTCTACGCGGGCGCGATTCTCGGAATCATGCTGCATCCGTTTTCTGAGGCCGCGATTCTCCTCATCTTCCTCGGGTTTTACTCCGTCACGATGAAAGGCCAGGCCGTGGCGCTCTCAGGCTACGCGCTCGCGATGACGTGGCTCGTGGTCGGCGCGTTCGTGATCGCGCAGGCATTCCGTGACACGCAGCTTGGGAAACGGATCGCGTATCACCTGATCCGGATCTTCGGGCGATCGGCGATTGGGCTCGGGTACGCCGCGGCGTTTTCGGACTTCATCATCGCGCCGATGACCCCTTCGAACGCCGCTCGGACCTGCGGCATCATTTTCCCGATCTTCCGCTCGGTCGCGGAGACGCTCGGTTCCACGCCGAATCACAACCCGGAAAAGATCGGTGCCTATCTCTCGCAGCTCCTCTACATCATCACGATGGCGACCGGCATCACGTTCCTCACGAGTTACGCCGCTAACGGTGTCGCCTGGGCGATGACGGATCAGATCCTCGGGCTCCAGATCTCGTGGATCCAGTGGACGATCTCCTTTATCGTGCCGGCGGGCGTGGTGCTTCTCCTCGCGCCGCTCATCATTTATAAGATTTATAAGCCGACGATTGGAAAAATCGATAACAAGCGGATCGCGGCGGAGGGGCTGAAAGACCTCGGTCCGATTTCGAGAAACGAGAAGATCCTTCTCGTCCTCTTCCTTCTCGCGATCATTCTCTGGTCGACTTCGTCCTACACAAAGATCAACTCTACCGCGGTGGTGCTCGCCTTCATCGCGCTCACGCTTCTCACCGGTGTCCTCAAGTGGAAGGACATCGCGGTGAACGGTCAGATCTGGTCGACCCTCATCTGGTACGGCGGCATTCTCGGGATGGCGGGCGCCCTCAATAAATTCCAGTTCTTTAACTGGCTCGCCGGGTGGCTCGAGACCTATATCGATTTCTCGTCCTTCAGCCACATCGGGCTTCTGATCACGCTTGTCTTCGCCGGCACCGCCTGCCGCTACCTCTTCGTCTCCTGCGGCGCGTATATGGCATCCGTGATCCCGGTGCAGTACACGATCGGGCTCGCGGCGGGGCTCCCGAAGATGGACATGTTCCTTGTCTTTGTGATGTGCGGCGTGATGGGCGCTTACGTCACTCACTACGCGAACGCCGCGGGCCCGGTGCTTTTCGGCGCAGGATACGTGCCGCTTAAGAAGTGGTGGGCCACAGGGCTCTTCATGACACTCGTGAGCTACGTGATCTTCGCGCTCATCGGTGTGCCGTACTGGAAGATCCTCGGGCTCTTCTCCTCACTCTGAGCCTTGAACCTAACTTAAACCTTACGTAAGAGCGGGATGCCGGTTTTAAGGCATCCCGCTCTTTCTGTTTTTGTCTTTTTTTAACCCGCCGGAAGGTGTTCAGGTAGCCGGGGCAGGGTATTGCGTCCCAGAAATAAATTTCCACGTTATTCGTTATAGGAATAGCGGCAGGATGAAAAAAAGTTCCCGTCTTTTTTCATCAAAATGAGAAATTCACCTTATAACGGGATTTTTGCCTATTTCTGCACGCAAAGTCGCCATCTGTCCTTAACGGGTTCTTAAATCCGGAAACCCGTAAGACAAAAACCGCTTTAAGAATGGGATTAGTAATGTTTTCTTTCGCCCAATAAAAAACCTGTACCGCCTACAGCCTGTCAGAAATCTGTCACACGGAGTACCTATTCATGAGATGAGATCAAAGTCGCATAACCTGATAAAAACACTGAATTTTCAGGCCTCTCGGGAAGGGGAATCCCGTATTTGATCTATGCCAAAGATTATTGACATGAATCAGCAAATACCTACTTGGTGATAGTGGTCAAAGTTGATTTATCAAATCACAAGTGATACATTGTAAATCGTTCAATTACCGAGAGAAATCACGGGCGTTGAACATGGTTTTTACTCTGTGTGTCGGTCTAGGTCACTCTCATCCTGATTCTGCGTCGGTGAAGTGAAGACAAGATCGAATTTAGTGGAAGGCAGTTACATAATTGCCTTCCATTTTTTTATCTGTGAAATTCCGGGTGAATAACCATTCAGACGGGATCCCGGCGCGTTTGGCGGCGGGAAACTCACCCCGCCTCATTTATGCGTTCAGATAGCGCTCAATGTCATCCGGCGTCCGCACCCCAAGCTTCCGGATAATCGCCGCGCGGTGCACTTCAACGGTCCGCACCGTGATCCCGGTGCGCTCACTGATCTGGCGGTTTGTGAGCTTCTTCCCGATCAGTTCCGCGATCTCGCGCTCGCGCTCCGTCAGTTCCTGAACTTTCGCCCGGATCGCGCCTTCGGTTTCAACCGCCCCGGTCTCACTCACGCTGCGGGTCACGGCCCTCGCTATCGCGGTGAGAAGCCTCTCCTGCCGCACGGGTTTCTGAACGAAATCCACCGCGCCGTCCCGCATGGCGCCAACCGCCATATCGATGTCGCCGTTCCCGGTGAGGAAAATGATCGGAAGCGCGTACCCACGGACATTCATTTCCTGCTGCAGCTCAAGCCCGCTCATCCCCGGCATCCGGACGTCGAGAATCGCGCAGCCCGGGGTAGAGGGCGTGTCATCCGTGAGAAACGAGCGCCCGTTTTCGTACGTCTTCACGCGCCACCCTTCCGCGGTCAGCATGAATTCGAGCGCTTCCCGCATCGCGGGATCATCGTCCACCGTCCGAATGAGGCACTTCGCCTTGATGTCATCCAAGATTTCCGGGATCTCCGTATTCGTCATTTTTTCTCTCTCCTTATTTCTTTCTGACCTCAGGCGCCGCCCCCTCCCCAAGGGCCGCCGCCCGGCGTATTTTTTCAGTTCAGGTCGCCCGTCCCCTGGGAGCTCGTTTCTTTCTTTGAGTCCGCGGCGGTTTCGGCTTTCACAAAGTCCTCTGCCGGACCCGCCGGATCTTTTTCATTTCCTTGAGCGGATTCATCCGCGGGGGTCTTATCGCCCCCGTCCGCGGTCGGGAGATGCACGTAAATCGTGACACCCCGGACACTCCCGTTCTCAATCGAGAGGCGCCCGCCATTCCGCTCCACGATCGCCTTCACAATGAGGAGCCCAAGGCCAATCCCCTCATGCTTTGAGCTCTTCAGGGTTCCCGACGGATTCTCGATTTCGGCGAGCTGCTCCGGGGTCAGCGCCGGCCCGTTATCCGAGACCGCAAGCAATGCTTTACCGGGGTTCGACGCGATGATAATCTCAACCACCCCGTCCGGCTGATCTTTGACGGCTTCCGCCGCGTTTTTGATGAGGTTATAGGAGACGAGCTCCATTTCGAGCTGATCCGCGAAAAGCGTCACCTGGTTCGCGTCGGTGCGCTTAAACCGCACCCGGCTTCCGGACGCGGAGCGGTAGCCGGCAAGCGACCGGGTGACGACGTCGTTAAGCGAAATCGGTTTCCGATCGATATCCTTCGCCCGGGCGTAGGCTCTCACGCGTTCCACGATGTCGCTCGCGCGCTCGGCCTGGGTTTCGAGCTTCCCGAGCGCCATCTCCATTTGAGATTCAGAGGCTTTGCCGCGTTTGATAAGGGACTTCATCCCCTGGGCATAGAGCGAGATCGCGCCAAGCGGCTGCCGCATCTCGTGCGCGAACACCGAGCAGAGCTGCCCGATGATCCCCATCTTCTCCATAAAGCTGATCTTCGCCGCGTCTTCGCGCGACTTCTCCTCATACTCCTTCTGAATCCTGAGCGACTCCTGAAGCTGCGCCGTGCGGCGCTTCACGAGCACCTCGGTTCGGACACTGTGAAGGATGAGACCGAGGACGAGGAGGATCCCGATCAGGATCGCGCTCCAGTAAGTCATGATGAAGCGGGAAAGCGACCACTCTCTTAAGTAGCGGTAGGGACCGATCTTGAGGTCCTTGAAAAGGGCGTCCACGGACCGGAAGTCCGTCGCGATGCTCCAGTAGAAGCCGTCCCTCGTCGGCAGCATCTCGAGCACGGCGGATGTCACAATCTTCGAGATCTCAGGAGCCGTATTCGCGCTCGTGCCGATGGTCCACGTCGGATAGAGATCGGTTGACCGCTGGCAGGGCTCGTTCGCGTCACGCTGATCGATCACGCGGAAGAGCCCCTTATCCTCCGGATGCTTCTTCAGCCACCCCTCAAGCCAGCAGATTCGAAGCGTGATGATGTCGACATCCTTCCGCCTCAGGGCGTCAAGGATCGAGACGGCCCCGGGGCCCCCGCCATAAAAGTTCGTTTTCTTGAAAAACGCTTCCGGGTCAAACCCCTGCCGCAGCACTTCGCCGAGTGCCAATTGATAACCCGTGAACGCGGTGGGGGACGAGGCCCCGAGGACCGACCCCTTCGCGTCGTAAAGCGTCCGGATCCCGGAGTCGTTCCGCACAATCAGCGCGGCACCGTCACTGTGGTTCGGGTCCGGGTAGTTTTTGGAGGCGACCGTCGCGAGCGAACTCGCGCCGTACTGCACCATGCGGCGGTAGAAGCCGGAAGACGCGAGGAACACGTCGACGTCCCCGCTCTTGATCGCGTCCCGCAGCTGCTCAAGGGTGTACTCCTTCACCCGCAGGTGACGCTTTCCGATCCGCTTCTCAAGCGCCCGGATCGTGTCCGGAATGATTTCCTCGTTGGGCGACGGACTCGTGTAGTAGACGATCCCGAGCGTCACGTCCGGGATTGCTTCTCCGGCCACAGCGGCGCCCGCCGTTCCGGCCGCGAGGACCTGAAAAGCCGCTGAAATAAGGATCGCAGCGAAGGCTGTCCTGAGTGTGTGGGAACGTTTCATGGCATCAGTGTCAGATTGCTTACCCAGAAAGGACAACCGCCGAATAGTCTATTGACTGAAAACACACTACGTAGTGGTAGGTCGGCGGAACAATGTTCACCGTACTGAAGAGGTCTCAGAAACTTCTTCGGGCCTAGAAAACCAGAATCAAACCTGAAACCAACGTCCGGAGTCCGAACTGCCATTCGAATTCCGGCCGAGGAGAGAACAACATGGAATCTCAGAATAAATTCCAGGTGTCCCGCCGTACCCTGCTCAAGGATACCGCGATCGGCGCCGCCGGTGTGTCGACGATGGGCATTGCGGATATCGCTTCCGCTGCCTCGAAGAAGCCTGTGAAGAAGGCTCACAAGGCTCCGACCGCCCAGATCCGCAACTTCGACATGATCGAAGCGTTCTACGCGAACTATCCGAAGAAGCTCGCCGCGGTCCGTTCGAAGCTGAACCGCCCGCTCACCCTCTCTGAAAAGATCCTCTACACCCACCTCTACGATCCGGAAGCGGTGAAGGAATATAAGCGCGGCGCGTCTTACGCCGAATTCCGCCCGGACCGCGCAGGGACCCATGACATCGGCGGCCCGATGGCCATTCTGCAATTCATGGTCTCCGGCAAGAAGAAGATCGCCCTCCCGGCCGCTATGGTCTGCGATCACCTCGTGACCGCGAACGCCGGCGCCCGTAAGGACATCGCCTTCGCTGACCACTACAACAAGGAAACGTACGACTTCCTCCGCACCGTGTCCCGCCGCTACGGCTTTGACTTCTGGCCCGCGGGTTCCGGCATCTGCCATCAGGTGTTCCTTGAGAACTACGACTTCCCGGGCGGCATGATGCTCGTCACCGACTCCCACACCCCGACCGCCTGCGGTCTCGGCATGCTCGCGATCGGTGTCGGCGGCGCTGACCTTGTGGACGCTCTGATGGGTTCCGAGTGGGAACTCAAGATGCCGAAGCTGATCGGCGTGAAGCTCACCGGCAAGCTCCAGGGCTGGGCGTCTCCTAAGGACGTCATCCTCCGCGTCGCTCAGATCCTGACGACGAAGGGCGGCACGAACTGCATTATTGAATACTTCGGCGACGGCGCGAACACCATCTCCGCGACCGGCAAGGCGACGATCGGCAACATGGGCGCTGAAGTCGGCTCCACGACCTCCGTCTTCCCGTATGACTCCCACATGAAGGCTTACCTGAAGGCCACGAACCGCGAAGCGGTGGCGGATCTCGCGGACGGTGTCGCGAAGGACCTCCAGGCAGACCCCGAGGTTTATGCTCACCCGGAGAAGTACTTCGACCGCGTGATTGAGCTGAACCTCTCCGAACTGAAGCCCCTCATCAACGGCCCGCTTTCTCCTGACGCCGCGATGGAACTCGATAAGGTCGGTGACACGCTCGCGAAGAAGAACATTCCGGAAAATATTGAGGTCGCTCTCGTCGGCTCCTGCACGAACTCTTCCTACGAAGACTTCACCCGCGCAGCCTCAATCGTGAAGCAGTGCCTCGATAAGGGCGTGAAGATCAAGACCCCGCTCATCGTCGTTCCGGGCTCTGTCCGTATTCGTGAAACCCTGAAGCGTGACGGCATTCTGCAGCAGTTTGAGAAGCTGAACGCCACCGTGATGACGACCGCCTGCGGCCCCTGCATCGGCCAGTGGGATCGCCACATCGGTGATAAGACGAAGGTGAACACGATTATCGAGTCCTTCAACCGCAACTTCGCCGGCCGCAACGACGGCAGCAAGAAGACCCAGGCTTTCCTCGCGTCTCCTGAAATCGTGGTCGCGATGGCGATTAACGGCGATATGCGCTTCAACCCGCTTACGAGCACGGTGACGGGCGCGAACGGCGTTTCCTTCAAGCTCGCGACCCCGGTCGGTGAAGAACTCCCGGCTAAGGGCTTCGCCACGAACGTCGACGGCTGCATCATCCCGGACTTCAAGCAGGTCCCGGTTGTGGTGGCTCCGAACGCCGAGCGTATCCGCCTCCTCACCCCGTTCCCGGCCTGGAACGGGAAGGACTACGTCGATCTCCCGCTGCTGATTAAGGCGAAGGGCAAGTGCACGACGGACCACATCTCCCCCGGGGGCAAGTGGCTTCCGTACCGCGGCAACATCGACCGGATTTCCGATAACCTGCTCGAGCGCGCGACGAACGCCTTCAACGGCAAGAGCCAGAGCGTCTGGAACGTGGTGAACAAGGACTACGAGTCCCCCGCGAAGACCGCCCGTCTCTATAAGAACAAGGGCATCCAGTCGATCATCGTCGGCGACGATAACTACGGTGAAGGTTCTTCCCGTGAACACGCCGCTATGGAACCGCGTTACCTCGGCGTCGTGGTGGTGCTCGCGAAGAGCCTCGCCCGAATCCACGAGTCCAACCTGAAGAAGCAGGGTGTCCTCGCTCTCACGTTCGTGGACCCGAAGGATTACGACAAGATCCGCGAGAAGGACCGCATCTCGGTGCTCGGCCTCTCCCAGATCGCTCCGGGGAAGACCGTGACGATCGTCTGCAAGCATGAGGACGGCACTGAGGACCGCTTCCAGGCCCAGCATTCGTATAACGCGAAGCAGCTCACCTGGTTCCGCGCCGGTTCCGCGATGAACGCTCTCGGCAAGGCCTAAGCCGCCCGCCGAAAGCCGCTTGAGGCCGCCCCTCCTTCTCTCCCTCTGAGAGGCGGTCTCCTAAATCTCCCATAACGGCTTGTTGGATGGATCCGAGGAGTTCTCTCCTCTCCTGGATCCATCCATTTTTTTGCTTTGGGAACTCCGATTGGGTCCCCGTATAAAGCAAAAGGCCCGCGGTATGAATCGCGAGCCTTCTTTTTGCCGGATGGGTGTCTAGCCCCCGTCCCTTGCCTTCACGGATGGGTGAACCCCCGTCCGTTCCTTTAAGTTACTGAACCAATCGCGCGAAGTCAATCCGAGCCAGCCGCCCCTCGGGGTTTCAGACCGCGCGGGCAAAAAAAAGGAGCTTATCGAAACGGCTCTGATAAGACTCCTTCGGACGGTGCCTGGAAGGCTGTAGGAGGAGACCTCCGGGACACCGGTCGTTCCCTAACTTTTTGATCCGGGCCGCCGGATCGGAATGCTTTATACGCCGTAGACGCGGGTCGTTTCGGTCACCGTTTCCGTGACAGATTCGGGCGTTCCCGGCTTTACGACACGCTCACTGATCTGCTCCTCCGTAATAATGAGACGGCGGCGGTCACAGATCACGCGGGCTTCTTCCCGGAGAAGCGAAATGAGGAGCTTCATTTCGCCTTCACTCCGGGCGCAGGCCTCAATTTTCACTTCGACGCGGGACGGCCCGCAGCTAAGCGGCACCCCGGTGTCGCCAAGCGACACCACGTGAGCCTCAGCGCCCCAGATCGCCTGGGCCGCGGTTTCGACCCGGAGAATGAGTTCGGCCGCGCCGCTGATCTCGGCACCTGCCTCGGGCGCTTTCCCCTGGGTCTCAGTATTCGGTTCAATCACAAAAGCCACCCGGCGCGTCACGGGGGCGTCCGACCGGGGGTCGAACATGAGAGCGGACTTCACGCGCGATAGCACTTTCTGTCCAAATGCCATTTCAGTTCTCCTCCAGAATTCAGCTTTTTCGCTGCGCAAAGAAAGCTCTTAAATACTTTCTTCAGCGCTAATTTCGATTCTAACTGCCGGAATCTTTTTGCCAATAAGGCATTGTGATTAAAAGGAATTGCTTAGAAAATGAGAGCATTTCCGCATACCTCTGGCGACAGAAATGCTCCCCTTGGGGATCAGATCCGGCGCAATGAAAAATGATTTCTTCCATCGCTTCGGGTGTCTTTCTCCCGATCGCTGTCAAAACCGCTCGGAAACCCGACCGCTTTCTTTCCTCTTTTCCCCTGACCTACAATTAAAAGCGAACAGCGAATCTGACACCAAAGTAATCAAACGCATATCGTCATGAGAGTCTGGCCGTGAGGATCAGACTCCCGTCGAACGCGGTATCCGAATCAAAGGACTGATCCTCAATGAGAGCAATGAAACTGGTTGGGAAGGACTGGGTTTTTCAGCAGTTTGTCCTCTGGCAGAGTCAGCTCCTGAGGATCCGGCGTGACTTCCACGAGCACCCTGAACTCGGTTTCCAAACGCATCGGACAGCAAAACGGATCGCGGACATCCTTCTCCGGTTCGGTGTCCGTCACATTGATCTGAAATCCGTCCCAGGGGGTGTCATCGCGGTTATCAAGCGCCGCCGGCCTGTCATGTTCCCCGACGACAAGTGGGAAAACATGCAGCCCGTAATCGCGCTTCGAGCCCGGATTGACGCGTCTCCGGTGACGGAACGAAGCGACATCTTTTACCGCAGCCGGAATCCTCGTGCCGCTCACACCCAGGGGCACGACGGCGAAATCGCCTGGCTTCTCGGGGTCGCCCGGGATTTCGCTCACGACATAAAGCTCGGCAATTCGACCCTCGTTCTGATTTTCGAACCCGGTTCTGAAACCGGGCGCGGGGCGGATGCGGTAATCAATTCGGGAATTTTTGAGAAATACGGAATTGAGACGATTTTCGGAGTCTGCGCGGATCCGACGCTCCCGATGGGAACCTATGGTTTTACGGCCCCGGAACCGGGTGCCGTGCCCGGGGCAGCTTCCGGCGGGAACGACCCGGAACGGGTCGGATACGCGCGCGATCTGATTAACGATCTATTCACCGATGCCGCAAGAACAGATCTTCCGCCGCTCCCCGTGCCGGACGATTTCTCCCGGTATCAGAGTATCGTGCCCGGCATCATGCTTCGGTTCGGTGTCCGCGGCCCCAAACATCAGGCATCGCTCGGGAGCCCGGAATTCGACTTCAATGATTCCGTGCTTCCGATTGTCTGTTCACTCACCGGCGGCTACGTCATGACCCTCCGGCAGGGCTGGTACGAAAGTCCGGCGTTGTATGAAATTTACTATACGGTGGTGTGGTACGACTGCCGGCAGTTTTACCCATCCGAAGGATAGAAAGCCCGGAGAAAAAGGCACGGTTCATCACGAGCCGTGCCTTTTCCTTCTGATCTATCAGAAAACGAGAATTTCGCCGTCCGCCGGGATCAGCGCGCGGCGCGGGTCCATCCCGAGACGCTGCGTGAGGAGCCGAAGCTCCGGGCGATGGAGTACGCAGTGGTTAAAACCATCCATATGAACCGCGACGATCGCGGCGTCCGGCGCTTCACGGTAGGCACGGATAAAGTCGGGACCGCCCATGATGATCGAGCTGCTCCACTCAGCCATCATCGCGTTTCCGGTGTTGAGCACGATGACACCGGGCTTAAATTTCTTAATGCGCTCAGACACCTCAGGAATCCAGACCGTGTCCCCCACCACGTAAACCGTCTTGCAGCCTTCGCGCTCAAAAATCACGCCCATCGGATGACCGAGGAAATCTCCCATGGCGCTATTCAGGATCTCCTCCGACCCGTGGTTGCCATTCGCGCGGAAAAGCGTGACGCCCTTAAACACCTCACCATCCCGCATAACACGGACATTCGTAAAGCCATCCGCCTCAACCTGGCAGCGCTCCTCTTCGTTATTCACGAAGATCAGGTGGTCCTTCGGCACCACACGGCGGGCTTCATCATCCCAGTGGTCAACGTGCGTGTGCGTGAGGATGATCGCGTCGCACTTCAGCACTTCCTCAACCGGGAACGGGAGCTCAACCATCGGATTCCGCTGAGACATGTTCATCGATTCCGGAAAACCGGAAAAGGCCCCCTTCTCAGCCAGCATCGGGTCGATCAGGAACGTTGTGCCGCCAAGCGACACCTTGATCGTCGCACTGCGGATCAGCTGGACTGTGCTGCATTCATGGATGGCTTTCATTGTCGTTAATCTCCTTTGATGGTTTTTTTGAATTCCCGCGGGGCGGTTTTCTCCGCCTCCGCTTTTCATGAAAACCATCCTACGGACGCACGGCTGTGACCGTGATAAGGTAAATTGACAGCTAACGATGGATTTCTGCCATTTTGGATTTCTGACTCATGACGCCTTATGACCTTCCGCTTCCGAATGTGGATCCGCTGCCGCCCGCTCACCCCGCGCGGCGCGCCGCGGTCATCGTGACCCCCGGAACCATCACGTATCTGCTGTCGATCCCGTGGCTCGTCATGCAGACGCTGCCGCCTGAGAAGCACCGGTGGCTTGTCACGCTCTGCGCTGAGGAACCCGGGAACATCCGGGCGCTTGGCGGCTTTGATGTGCCGGTGTCCGCAGGTCTTGAAGCGCTGGACGACGCGGATACCGTCCTGATGCCGCACTGGACAGATCCCGGGAAGGTTCCCTCCCCCGCGCTGATCGGGGCGCTTCAGAAAGCGGCGGATGACGGAAAGGAAGTGGCAGGACTATGCCTCGGCGCGTACCCGCTCGCCTACGCCGGCATTCTCGACGGCCACCGGGCCGTCACCCACTGGCGGTTCGCGCGGGACTTCCGGGCACGGTTCCCCCGCGTGGAGCTTGATCCCAAAGCGCTTTATATCGATGACCGGAACCGGATAACGTCTGGCGGCATCGCGGCCGGCAACGACTGCTGTCTTTACCTCTTCCGAAAGCATGAAGGCGCGGCCGCGGCGAACGACGTTGCCCGCAATATGCTGATCCCTCCGGTGCGGGATGGAGGCCAGGCGCAGTATATCGATGAGCCGCTTGCCCGCACGACACCGTCCGCGCGCCTCAACCTCGCGATGCGCTACGCCGAGGAACATCTGAGAGAGGAAATCACCGTGGAGAGTCTCGCGCGTGTCGCCTCGATGTCCCCGCGGAATTTCGCCCGGAGCTTCAGAAAGTTCGCGGGCGAAACCCCCGCCGCCTGGCTCCGGATCCTGAAACTCCGGAAAGCGGAAGAGCTCCTTGAAACCACCGACCTTCCGATCGCCGTGATCGCGGAGGACACCGGGTTTCAGTCACCGGTCACTTTCCGGCAGGCCTTTCAGACCGCGAAGGCGGTGTCGCCGCAAAGCTACCGGAAGACCTTCCGGGCAGAGGAAACAGAGCCTGAGAGCGAGGAATAAAAAATCCCCGAGGCTCACGGGAGCCCCTGGGGATCGGATGCGTTCAGAAGGCAGCCGCGCGGGCCGCGGCGAAGAACCTCACTGCTTCCGCCGCGGTACGGCGGAGGTTATCTTTCGCGGTTTCGGGATCCATCGCGGAGGCTTCGGTCGCGGGAATACCGATAATCGGGAAGAACGCGTCGATCCCGAGCGCGTGGATCGTCTCAGGGCGCTCTCCGATCGAGCCGCAGAGTTCCACCGCGACGCATTTGGGATTCAGCCGCTTCAGGAACCGGGCCGCGCCCGCGGGGGCTTTTCCCCGCGCGGTCTGAGAGTCAAGCCGCCCTTCACCCGTGATAAAGAGATCGGCGTCCGTGAGGTTTTTCGACACTCCGATCGTCTGCAGGACGAGGTCGGTGCCGGACACGAGTTCCGCCCCGAGCGCCGTCCGGAACGCGAACCCGAGACCGCCCGCCGCGCCGGCACCCGGCGCATCAGCCGCGTTCTCCATCCCCATCTGGGTCTCAATCAATCGAGAAAACCGGCCGATCGCCTCATCCATTTCGGCGAGCATATCGGGGGTCCCGCCTTTCTGCGGACCGAACACAAAGGAGCATCCATTCTCTCCGCAGAGCGGATTCGTGACATCGCAGGCGACGCGGAAACGGCACCCGCGGGTGAGCTTCAGAAGGTCACCGAGATCCGCTTCCGCGACCCGCTTCACATCGTCCCCTGTGCCGCCGACCAGTTCCCCGTTCGCGTCAAAAAACCGGGCGCCGAGCGACTCCATCATCCCAAGCCCGCAGTCGTTTGTCGCGCTTCCGCCGATTCCTATCACTAAGTCTTTGATTCCGCGGGTGATCGCGTGCCGGATCAGGTCACCGAGCCCGGCCGTCGTGGTCTTCCGGGGATTCCGGAAGTACGCCGGCACCTGCGTGAGACCCGCGGCATCCGCGGCCTCAATCAGCGCGGTAACGCGGGGCGTACCCGAGGCGTCCTCAACGCAGACCATGCCGTACGAGCTTTCAACGAGGGTGCCTAGCGGTCCCCGGACCACCACAGGCACCATTTCGCCTCCGAGCGCGTTCACGATAGCGGATACCGTACCTTCACCGCCGTCCGCGAGCGGCATCAGGATAATGTCGGCGTCAGGCAGCGCGTCCGTCACACCTTTCGCCGCAGCCTCTCCCGCCTCAAGAGAAGTGAGAGACCCTTTAAACGAATCCATCGCGATCACGATTTTCATAATCCAGTAACTCCTTCTCTTATTTTTCTGCGGGGATCAGGCTTTGGTGCCGGATGATCCTTTGCGGCTCGGGGACTGAAGCGGCCGGTCAAAGAACCGCACCGCCGTTTTATGCGCGATCTCCCGGAGAATCATCGCGGTCTCGGGGGTGAGATCGCAGTCTTCATTCACGCGCCGCACGTTGATCCCGAAAACGGATTCGAGAATGACGGCCGCGAGGAGATAGCTCCCTTCAGGCGTCGGGTGAAGCTTATCCTCGATCCGAAGCGGGATCGTCGGCGCGAACTTCTCCGCCTCCGCGAACGCAAGCCCGGCCGGAACCGCCATCGCGTGATTCGCGTTCGCGACCGCAAGCACCGCGTCCGCGAGCTCTTCAGTCATCTCTGGGCGGTCCGCGTAAGCCCAGGTGATCATGAAGATCGGTTCCGTTCCGTGAGAGCGCGCGATCGCGGCGTCCCGCGCCGCGGTTTCGATAAACCGGTCCCGGAGATCCGGGTGGATCGGTCCCTGGGTGCTGTCACAGAGAATCACGGCGTCCCAGAGTTTCTTCTGCGGCTCACGCCAGACAAGGCGGTTTGTGCCGTCGTTCTTGATCGCGTAGGACGCGATCGCGTCCGGACGGAAATAGCTTTCGAGATCGTGCCAGTAGAGGCTCGCCCCGCCGATCGCGATGAGGTTCGTGCGGCAGGAGGCCTTCGGGTCCGCCCCGGCAAGGAGCTTCCGCACGAAACGGTGAACGCCATTATTGAAGAAGAAAAGGGAGTTCCCGACAAAAAGCAGTGACTCAGGCGCCGGGATCTTCGTGATCTCAGGCTGCACGTGATGCGGCAGACCGGTTTCGGGGTTCCGGTACGGGACGAAAGTGGTTGTCATCTTGGGGTCTCGGCCTCGGGGGCGCGGCGCGGTTATATTTTTTCCAATATACCGCCGGAGATCTTCCTAACAACCTGATACCCCTAGGTAAAAAGACAGACTTGAAGCGGGGTCAGCGCAAAAGATGAGCGATTTTTGTCTGGTTTTTGTCTTTGGCTCACGCAAAGACCCGGATAGGCAAGACCTAATGCTTCAGTCAATAAAAAAACCGCGCCGATGGTTTGACCCAGCGGCACGGCCGACTCTTCAGAGAATCCGCGGTGCACTCACGCCGCGGATTCTTCCCTTCTGAATTACATCTCGAACTTCGGAGCGATCAGATTCTGGAAGGAGAACACTTCGTTCCAC